>JAANMY010000177.1_pt1 | contig 89211 bp, 76 predicted proteins | sample 7279691 | NCBI WGS metagenome assembly JAANMY01 (sample SAMN14094543, study PRJNA606508) | bioreactor metagenome | isolation source: A lab-scale SPAN reactor treating ammonium-rich wastewater day 388 | place: Ireland: Galway | collected 2018-02-07 | reverse complement strand
GTGCTGGCGGAGGCGGGAGAAGAAAAAATTCGCGCAGGCAGCGAAAAATCGTGAGAAGGGCGGCGATTCCCGGCCGCGCGTGTGCGCACGAAGGAGGCGAACGGGGAGCGCGGCGCGAGAAACGGTATCCGACACCGTTTCGTGGCGACACCGTTTCGTGGCCTCGACACCGTTTTCAGGGTCCCTGCCGACATCAATCCGTTCATCATCCTGCTCACCGGCGCCGATGCGTGGGCGCCCGGACAGGGAGCGGTCGTGCCCGAGCCCACGGCGTTGATGGTGCTGATTCTGGCGGCTTCGTCGGCGCATCGACAAAGGGGCCGACAATCGACGGCCAACACGGGCCGGAGGTGAGCGGACGGCGAAGAAGATTCGTGCGCAACGAGGAGGAAATGGAAGAACGGCAGCGGCTGCGGCGGCACCAGTGGTGATGGCTGCGGCCCGGCTGTCGAGGGTTCAGGGATGGACGGCCGGGGGAGGCGCGATCAGGCTTCGGGCGTCCAGTTCATGTCGACGTAGTGATGGGTAAATGAGCCGTCGGACGCGAAATCGACGACGTTGAAGCCTTCCTCGCTGCCCAGGTTGGCGCCCTGCCACCAGTTGCCGCAGACGGCCCCGCAGCCCAGGTGGGTGGTGTGCTGGTAGTGGAGCACCTCGTTCTGGTGGATGTGGCCGGTCATCACCAGCGGGACGCGGTGCTTTTCGAGCAGGCGGAGGATCTGGGCGACGTTGAGGCACACAAGGTTGCCGGGGACCGGCAGGGTTTCACCGGCGCTGGGGCGCCAGTAGAGGCACGCGAGGCTGAAGACAGGGATGTGGGTGAGGAGGGCTGCGGGCCTGCCTTCAAGCTGGCCGAGGCCGCGGTCCAGCCAGTCCATGGTGGCATCGTCGAAGCGGCCGACGTAGGGGTTTTCTTCGCCGCGATGCACGTCGTCGATGACGAAGAACGTCCAGCCCTTGTGCTCGAAGTGGTACTGCGTTTCGTCGAGGTCGAGCTTCTGCTTGAACATCTGCTTGCCGTAGCCGGCCGCGTCGGGGGCCAGCGCACCCTTGCTCGCCCAGCCGAAGATGTCGTGGTTGCCAATGCCGTAGCGGATGGGGATTTCGCAGTCCTTCACGACGCTGTTGTAGAGGTCGAAGACTTTCTCGGTGTAGTCGCGTTCGCCGGCCAGGGCGTTGTGGACCATGTCGCCGCCGGCGTAGATGAAGTCGGGACGTGGCGAGAGTTCGTGAATGGCGGCGATGCAGCGGTGCAATCCCTCGGCCGCCTGGCGCTGGGGCATGAGGTGCACGTCGGTCATATGGACGACGCGGAAAGCGTCCTGGGGCAGTGGGGGCAGGTCATGCGGCGCGACGGCGGGGGGGATGGCGGCTTGAGCGGGCAGGGCTGAGCAACCGGCGGCCGCCAAGGCCGCGGTGGCGGCGGCGGACTTGAGGAAGTCGCGGCGGCTCAAAGGCGGGATGTCGGTCGGTCGGTATGGCTCGGTCATCGCCAGGACTCGCGGGGGTGGATGGCCGGAGCGTTGGGTGACGGCGACGGATGCGGTCGCCCCGGGCCTTTCGGATTGTACCGGCTCATCCGGAGGGGGGGAGTACATCCGAGGCGACAATCTTTTTGATGCTGCGATCCCTGCCATGTAAGCTGCGATTCGTCAATGCAATAGCATACGGACACCGGGCTTGGCGGCGCGGGAGAAACTGGCGCGAAAGGTCAATCGTTTGGCGAATGGGTACGACGCGGCACCGGCGGCTGGCGGCAGCGAATTGAAGCAGCGCGTGGCGTCGGCCGGCGCGGGTTGTCGCTGCGGGTGTGGCGCCGAGGGGGCGGCGAAGCTGAAGCGCTGGTGGCGACGTCGGCCGGCGCGCGTGGCGGCGGTGGCGCTCGTCGGGCTGTGGCTGGTGGTCGGGCCATTCCCCGCGGACAACCGGACATACGTGGGCAGCGACTACCAGCTCAAGACACTGGGGGCGCTGGCGGCGGCGCGGCCGGCGCTGGCGGGGCCCGAGGCGGGACCGCTGCGGGCGGGCGTGGCGCAAGTGGACATCAGCCCGCCGCCTTACACGCCGTTGGCCGGCTTCGCGCGCGGCAAGGGCGAAGACGGGTTCGAAGCGATCGACAGCCGCTGCTACGCGCGGGCATTGACGTTGCAGCGCGGCGCGGTGATGGTGACGATTCTGACGGCCGACTTTCTGTATGTAAGCCGCGATGTGAGGCAGGCGGTGCTCGAGCGCACGGGCTTGAGCGGGCAGGAGGTGTTCTTCACCGCCAGCCACACGCACGCCGGGCCGGGCGGCTGGGGCGAGGGGTTCGTCGATCAGCAGGTGGCGGGTGATTTTCAGCCCGAGTCGCTGCAGCGCGTGGTCAGCGCGTTCGCCGAGGTGATCGAGGGTTCACGGCGTGAGCTGGTCGAGGCGACCGCCTCGGTGGCGAGTGTGTTCCCCAAGAACATGCAGATCAACCGTGTGCGCGGCGAGGGCGGACAGACTTACGATCGTCTGCCGGTGCTGGTGATCGGGCGTCGCGGCGAGGTCCACGGCGCGCCGCTGGCGGTGTTGACGGCCTTCGGCGCACATGCGACGACGATCGGGTCCAGGGGTGACCAGTTGAGCGCCGACTATCCGGGGGCGCTGGTGGACACGGTGCGTGAGGCGACGGGGGCGGCGATGGTGCTGTTCGCGGCCGGTGCGGTGGGCGACGCGGCCCCGTATCGGAATTTCGGTCTGTCCGACCTGCATGAAACCGCGCGGCGTCTGGGGCGTCTGCTGGGTGAGGCGGCGGCGCCGGCGGCGGCCGGGGCGCGGGGCGAGGCGGATGCGGCGCTGGGGGTGATGTGGCTGGCGGTGGACCTGCCCCCGCTGCGCATGCCGATCGGGTCGGGCTGGCAGGCGAGCCCGCTGACGGTGAGTTTTTTCGCGGACCGGCGGACGTATCTGCATGTGCTGCGCGTGGGCGACGCGGTGCTGGTGGGGTTTCCGGGCGACTATACCGGGGAGCTGGCCCAGGCGCTGGACGACTGGTGCACCCAGCGCGGGCTGACGCTGATGGCCACGAGCTTCAACGGCGACTACCGCGGGTACCTGGTGCCGCGCGACGTGTACTTCGATTACTCGTGCTACGAGACGCGAACGGTCTGCTTCTATGGACCCTGGGCCGGCGAATACCTCAATGAGCTGGCTCGGGGCATGGTCGAACGTCTGAGCGTCGCCGCACCGGGGCAATGAAATATCAGCATGGGCTGTGATCGGAGTGCGGCGCGCTCGCGGGTCGGCGGGCGATCGGTACGCTAACGGCCGCGTGGGGTTTCGGGAGTGCGTGGGATGTGGTACGCGGCGGTGACGGCGCCCTTCATGGATCAGGCGAACCCGGTGCTGAGCTGGCTGCTGGCGTGCACAGCGGTGGTGATTGTGGGGATCGCCAAGAGCGGCTTCGGCGGGGGGGGTGGGCATTGTCGCGGTGCCGTTGTTCGTCCTGGCGTTCGGCGATCCGCAGCCGGCGCTGGCGGCGCTGTTGCCGCTGCTGATCGCAGCCGACGTTTTCGCGGTGGTCCACCACTGGGGCACATGGGATCGGCTGAACCTGCGGCACCTGCTGCCGGGGGCCATGGCGGGGATCGCGGCCGCGTCGGGGGTGATCTACCTGTTCGGTCGTCTGGAGGGGCAGAAGCGCGGGCTGGAGGCGGCGATCGGATTGATCTGCGTGGCGTATCCGCTGCTGGAGGTGATGAAGCTGCGCTGGGCTCCGCACTGGCGTCTGCGCAGCGGGCCGGCGGTCGGCGCGGGGCTGGGCATGGCGGCGGGATTCGTGTCGACCTTCGCCCACGCGGCTGGTCCGGTGACCTCGATCTACCTGCTGGCCCAGCATCTGCCGCGGCAGGCGTTCATCGGCACGGCCGTGATCTTCTTCTTCATCGTCAACACGGTGAAGCTGATTCCCTACGGGCTGCTGGGGATGATCGACACAAGCACGCTGTGGGTGGGATTGTGGCTCGGGCCGCTGATTCCAGTGGGCACGTGGCTGGGAGCGCGACTCAACCGCGGGATGAGTGAGCGGGTGTTCCGCGTGGCGATGTTTGTCATCGTCGTGGTGACGGGCGCGAAGATGCTGTGGGGCTGAAGCTGGGATTCAGGCGCTGCGGCGCAGGTCGGCGGCGTGGTGGCGCTGGACGAGCTGGAAGTAAGGCTCGAAGTCCAGTTCGAGGAAGGCGGCGGCCAGGCGCGGATCGAATTGCGTGGCGGCGCAGTCGCGCACTTCGGCCAGGACTTCATCGTGCGGCATGCTGGGCCGATAGGAGCGATTCGAGCTCATGGCGTCGAAGGCGTCGGCGATGCCGAGGATGCGGCCATAGAGCGGTATCTCCTCACCGCGCTTGCCATGCGGGTAGCCGCGCCCGTCCCAGCGTTCGTGGTGGTAGAGCACGCCGGGCAACAGATCCTGCATGGGGGCGATACCCTCGAGGATGTGGGCGCCGATCTCGGGGTGCTGCTTGATGACGTCGAATTCCTGGGCGGTGAGTTTGCCGGGCTTGGTGAGGATGGCCTCGGGCACGCCGATCTTGCCCACGTCGTGGACCAGTCCGGCCAGGTGGATGCGCTGGACCTGGTGCTCGCTGAGGTTGATGGCGGCGGCGAGCTGGCGCGCCATGAGGGCCACGCGCTGCGAGTGGCCGTGCGTGTAGGAATCCTTGGCGTCGATGGCGCTGGTCAGGGCGCGGAGGGTGCCCTCGAACATGTCGCGGGTGTTGTCGTAGAGCTTGAGGTTTTCGAGGAAGATGCCGAGGCTGGCGGCCAGGGCGCCGCAGAGCTTGGCGTCGACGCTGGTGAGCGGCTGGCGGCTGTTCTTGTCCCCGGCGAAGAGCACACCGAGCAGGACATCGTCGTGGTGCAGGGGCACGACGAGCAGTTGTCGAGCCAGGGGCTGGCCGTCGCGTCCGGCGGTGGGCAGGTCGCTCTGGCGTGTGTTTTCGACGATGCGGGGCCAGCGGGCTTCGGGGTCGGCGGCGAGCAGCGTCTGGCCGAGGATGCGCAGGGCGTCGAAGTCGTCGGCGATCTGTCCCTCGGCGTAGAGTCGGCCGGCGAGGGCGGGGCTGAGCCGGTCGGGCGTATTGGCCAGCAGCAGCGCCATCCAGCGCACGTCGATGACGCGGCGCAGGTCGCTGCAGGCGCTGTGGAAGAAGTCGTCGGCCGCCTCGTTGACGGTCATGTGGGCGCTGAGTTTGTAGAGCAGGCTCAGTTCTTCGTAGGTATTGGACAGTTCGCTGCTCAGGTCGCGCATCTGGTCGATCTGCCGGTCGAGTTCAGCGGCGTCGTCGTGGAGGGCGGCGATGGCGGCGGTGAGTCGCGGCAGGGCGGCCGGTTCTACCCAGGCGCTGTCGGGGATGTCGTCGAGGAGGCGATCGGGGTCGTCGCCGGCGGCGGCGACAGCCTGGCGCAGGGCGGGCAGGCTGAGCAGTTCGCGTGTGGGCAGGAGGACGACGGGCGGCACGGCGAGGTTGGTGCAGCCGGGTCCCAGTCGCTGGGGGCGTCGGTTGGCCAGCAGCGGCACGGCGAACAGACCGGGCAGCAGTTCGATCGCGGCCGACGCCTCGCCGCGCGCCAGCAGGGCCGCGGCGTGCTGGGTCAGGGCAGCGATGAACTCGCGGCTGAGGATCAGGTGGTTCAGGGCCTCAGGCAGCGCGCCCAGGACGTCGATCCGCCCGTCGGGCGTCATGACCGCGGCCGCGAGACGCAGGGCCTCCAGTCGCGGCGTCAGACGCGAGGCGATGGGCGCATCGACGGATTGGGGCGGCCTGTCAGTCATGCGGCTTGCGGTTTCATATCGGGGATGTCGGTGGGCGGCGCGGTGTTCCTGACACCGTCGTGAATGAGGCGTTTGACGTTGTCAATCAGGTCTGTGGGCGAGAACGGTTTGGTGAGAATGTGGGCGATGCGCGTGCCTTCGAGGCGGCGCGGTCGGATGTTGTAGCCTCGGGCGGTGAGGAGCATGACGGGGATGAAGCTGGTGGCCGGATCGGCGGCGAGCTGGCGCGCCAGTTCGATGCCGCTGAGCAGGGGCATCTGGTGATCGGTGATGAGCAGATCGATGTCATGCTGGCGGGCCAGCCGCAGGGCGGCCTGGCCGTCCTCGACGGTCAGCACCTCGCAGCCGGCCTGGGTCAGCTTGAGACTCAGCACATGGAGGATGTGCGTCTCGTCGTCGGCGACCAGCACCAGGGGTTTATGTTGCGGCATGGTTCGCGGGCTCACCGGGGCGTGCCGAAGTGGACGGCGGCCCCTGTCATATTTCGGTCATGCGTATACAAAAAATAAACGCCCGACGTGAAACGACGAGCGTTGGTCGTGGTTTGTCAGGCTGCGGTCCGTACAAACGGACTTCGCCGTCCGGTTGGGACGTGCAGGCTGCGGCTACGGCTCGAAACGATCGGGTACGGCCGCCAAACCGTTCTGGCGGGCGAGCATCTGCCGGGCGCGGTCGTTGGCCGGATCGAGTTGCAGGGCCCGCTGATAGTCGGCGGCGGCCAACTCGAGTTGTCCGGACTGCTGGCGGCACAGGCCACGCAGCAGGACCAGCTCGGCGTCGCGGGGCTGAATCTGGATGGCCTGATCGAACATGCGTGCGGCGTCGGCCCACTGCTGCTTGGCCTGCAGCGACAGGCCGGCCAGCAGATAGCCTTCGTGGCGTCGCGGCGCCAGGCGGATGATGCGGTCGGAGGCGTACAACGTGGCGGACACGTCCTGCATCCGCCAGGCGGCTTCGGCCAGGCCGAGCCAGGCGTCCACGTCGGACGGGTCGTTGCGGCCGAGCTTCAGGTAAATCTCGCGCGCCTCGTCGGTCCGGCCGGCCTCCATGTACGCCTGGGCCAGCAGGCGGTGGAGGTCCGGACGATCGACGTATTCGGGCCGACGCACCAGGTCGCGCAGGGTTTCGATGGCCTGATCGGCCTGGCCGGCGGCGAGCTGGGCGAAGGCCAGATCTTCGCGGATCGTCAGGACTTCAGGCTGGAGGATGGCCGCCTCGCGGAACATGCGTGCCGCCTGCTCGGGCTCGCCGCGCATCATGTAGATCTGGGCGATGGCCACACGGATGGCGGCGTTCTGGTCGAAGTAGATCAGCTTGCTCTCGAAGAGCTTCAGGGCCTCGTCCATGCGATCGGTGCTGACGAGCATCTCGCCCATGGCCAGCAGGTAGGCGACATTGTCGGCCTGGAGGCGATGGGCCTCGCGGTACTGTTCATAGGCGGCGTCGTAGCGCTGCCAGCGTTGCAGGACCACGCCCTGGTAGTAGTGGCCGGCGGGTCGGTTCGGGGCCAGTTCGATGGCCTGGTTGAGCAGGTGGAAGGCGCGTTCAAGCTGGCCGCGCTCGATGGCGATGCGCCCCGAGAGCACATAGAGCTCCGTGTTGGTCGCATCGATCGACATGGCGTCGGCGAGCGTGCGCTCCGACTGGTCCAGGTCGCCGGTGGCGAAATGCTGCTCGGCCATCTGGAGCATGAGCGTCGAGCGCATCTGCTTCCAGCGCGTCTCGGCGCTGTTGATGACCTCTTTCTTGGTCGGCGCGCCGCAGCCGCTGACGCTCAGGAGCGTCAGGGCCGCGACGGTGGACCAGAGGATGTTGCGGCTAAGGGGTCGCATGGACCAGGTCGTGCTGAACGTCATGATCTCCTGCCTCCGCCCGGCCCGGCCGGGCTGTGGCGCACTCACTGCGCCTGCTCTTCGTTGATCCGCACGTCGGCCACGCTCTGGTCGGCGCTGTCAGCCGGCGTCCAGGCGTTGAGCATCTCGAGCATGTTCACCGCGGGCTGCGGCGAGGAGACCGCGGCCTGCTCGTCGTCGGTCCACTGGATCATCGCCGGGTCGACGATGAACTGACCGTCCGCGCCGCCCTGGGCCGCCCCGGTGCTGGTGCTCGCGCTGTCGCGCATGTCCAGGACTTCAACCTCATCGTCGGCGACGGCGTCGATAGCGCTCTGGGTTTCCGTGGACTGCGGTTCGGCGGCCCACTGCTGGGTTTCAGCGCCGAAGCGCGCACCCATGCTCTGTTCGCGGTCGGACCGGGCGAGGTCTTCGGCCGTGGGGGCCGGCTGCGTCGGGGTGAGGGTGGGTATGGAGACGCGGGCGCCGTCGCGAGGCTGATCGTTCACCGGGACGGCCGAGGTTCCGGTCGCCCGCGGGTCGATCACCTGCGCCGGCGGGTCGGCCGGCTGAATGAAGTCATTGGTCGACGTCACGTCGATCGCGCCGGTATCGGGCTCGACGAGTTCGGCGTTGGCGGCCGCGGCTTCAAGCTGCACGTTGACCATCGTCTTCACGGCGTCGTTGAGCATGCTGCGCTCGGGATACCACTTGCGGCTGCCGGTGATCTGCTCCTTGAGGCGGCGGGCCTCGTAGGAGGTGTCGTCCAGGCCCAGGGCCATGTTGGTCGACCACAGGGCACGGCGGTCGTCGCCCGCCTCCAGGTGCTTGACCGCTTCGCGAATGTGGCCGGCGGTCATCTTGCTGCGGCTGAAGGGCAGCAGGCTCTCACGGGCGCCGAGCTTCACCAGCTCGACGGAGTCCAGCGCCCGGTTGCCGGCGGCGTAGAGGGCCTTGTCCTTCATGATCGTGGGCGTCACGAGGAAGATGTATTCACTGCGGTTGACCAGGTCGTCCTGGCCGCGGAAGGCGGCGCCCAGCAGCGGCACGTCGCCCAGGAACGGCACCTGCCGGCGGTTGACTGTCGTCGCTTCCTTGAACAGGCCGCCGAGAATCACCGTCTGGCCATTGCGGACCATCACGTTGGTCGTCAGCTCCTGGTTGGTGGACTGGGGCACGACGAAGCTGCCCAGCAGGCCCACGTCACCGGACGAAATCTCGGGCTTGATCTCCAGGCGGATGAAGTCGTCGTCGCCGACGAAAGGCCGCACGGAAAGCTGGGTACCAAGCTCCAGGAACTCGACGGTCTGCGTCGTCGAGGTGTCGGTCGCGGTCGTGCTGATGTAGCCCTTGCGTTCACCGACGAGCAGCTTGGCCCGCTGACGGTTGAGCACCAGCAGCTTCGGGTTCGCCAGGACGGTGACGTCCTTGACGGTATCCATCGCCTGGATGAACACGGCGAAATCGTCGTTGACCACGCCGAACTTCACGCTCGCCTTGGTCGAAGCGCTGTTGCCGACGCTGGTGTGGCCCGCGCCGCCGCTGGCGCCCACGGCGCCGCTGACCAGCTCGTCGACGATGTTCAGCGGGTCGGCGAACTGGGTCATGCTGAAGTCGGCCATTACCGACAGGTCGACGCCCAGCTCGTTGTTCTCGGTGAGCGTGGCTTCAAGGATGGTCGACTCGATGAGCACCTGGATGGGGCGCTGGTCGAGATCTTTGAGCACGGCCACGATCTCGGCGACGTTCTCGGGATAGTCGCGGATCACGAGGGTGTCGGCATGGGCGAAGCTGTTGGCCCCGCCGTCGCCACTGGAGGCCTCGAAGCCCGCGGCCGGCGCGCCGCTGACGGCGATGGAGCCCGCGGCCGACAGCAGCGGCGACACGAAGGTCGACGCATCGGCGGCGGTGATGTAGCTGAGGCGCACGATCTTGGTCGACAACTGGCGTTCGGCTTCCTGGATGGCGACCAGCTCCTGCTGCGTGTAGACGTAGATGAAGTTGCCCTTCTCCTGGTACCCGAAGCCGTTGGGGTGCAGGATGGCGTCCATCGCCTCGTAGAAGTCCACGCCATAGAGGTCGGCGCTGACTTTGCCCGCCACGTTGCGGCTGGCGACGATGTTGCGCTGGGCCTGGATGCTCAGAAGCTGGAGCACCTTGGACAGGTCCAGGTCCTTGACGTGCAGGTCGATTTCGCCCAGCGGGCTGACGCTGACGGCCGGGGCGATGTCGGCGTCCTGACCTCCTTCGTCGAACACGCTCATGGGCTGACCCGCGGAGGCACCCGAGCTCTCGGGGCCCGCCCCGTAGGCCGGCGATTGACTCAACCAACCCAGGGCCAACACAAACACGGCCAGGTAAAGCAGCTTGCTACGGGACATGGTCACGCTCCTCGAACTCGCCGCCCGCTGATTCACGACGCCGGCCGCGACTGGCGGCGGGGTCGGCACGGGCTTTCGGGCATGGGTTTGCATTTCTCCGTGCGGCTTGCCGTCGGGAACACACCTCCCGACGCGGCGACACTTCGCATGTTTCATCGGCCGGGTACCGCGGGCCTTTTGCCTGTTACCCGGACTTTCGCACTTCTCCGGCCTCGCCCCCGGTCCCCAGCCGTCAGAGCCCGCACAGACGGACTGGCTCGGGGCTGTCTCAGGGCCGGGCCGGCGGCGCTGGGCCCTCGTCCGGCTCCTGGGCCGGGGGGTTCACTTCGGTGACGGTGGCCTGGGGGACGGTCGACGGCGGCCCGGATTCAGGAGCCACAGCGACCAGCTTCGGATCGTTGGCGATGGCCGTGCGCGGGATCTCACGCATGCGCAGGCGGCCCCACATCAGCAGGCCCACCGCCAGCAGGCCGATGCCCAGCCAGAGGTTGCGGCGGACGATCACACGCCATCGATGGGAAGCCGGGACTGCGTGCATGACGGATGCCTCGCGCTGCGGACCCGGTTCGCATCGGGCCGCGAGCTGCCTTCGTGAATCACTCCTGGGCGATGGCGGCGATGGACACACGTCCGGTAATCGGCTGGACGCTGATGCTGTAACGGGCGGTGCCGCCGTCGATGGTGACCTGGCCGCCGGCCGCGGGCACGCCCAGGGCGTCGAATTCCACATGGGCGTCGCCGTTGAAGCTGGCGGCGAGCATGTTGACGCCGGTGAAGCGGCGGTCGGCGGTGAAGTCGACCTCGAAGCCCGTGCCGCCGCCGCTGCCCAGACGCCAGTCGGCCGCGATGGTGTTGCCGTCGGCGTCGGTCATGCGGTAGGCGTTGTTGGCCACGTCGAAGACCAGGCGGCGGGGCGCCATGCGGGCGATGGCTTCGTTCTGGGTGACCAGCAGGTCAGCGATGATCATGCGGCCGGCGGCCTGCACGGACATCGTGCCGCCCTGCAGCATCGCGGGCACAACGATCGCCGCGGCGATGGACATCACCACCAGCACGACCATCAGCTCGATGAGGGTGAAGGCTCGGCGGCGTTGAATCCCGCACCCTCCCCCGGCCCCTCCCTGGAAGGGAGGGGGGAAATCACCGGACGCATGTGGACGCCCATGCGCCCTGTCCCGCGCAGGAGAGAGCGAGTCCTCGTATTCCCTAGCCCTCGCGGGGAGAGCTGGCGAATCCTCACACTCTCTCGCTCTCGCAGTAGAGAGTGAATCCTCATACTCCCTCTCCCTCACAGGGAGAGGGTTGGGGTGAGGGTCGAAACTCGATTCGCTGCGGCCGAACATATCACGGCTCCTGTGGCGGACCGGTTCTTATCGGTCCGTCCGGTCGGCGCGGTCAGTCAGCCGGGGTGCTCAGCGGCGCGCGGCCGGGCGTCATGGGCGACGGGGCCGTCGTCTGCTGCGGAGGATTCTCGATCTGCACGCGCGCCTGGCCGGTCTTGAGCAGCGTGATGAGCTGGTCCATCTTCGTGTTGAGCATGTCCATCGACTGGATGATCTGCTGGCGCTGCAGACCGGCCTCGAGGATGCCCTGGGCCCGCGCTTCGCTGACCGTCGGGTCCGGCAGGGGACTCATCGTCCACAGCGTCCACAGCGTCAGCGAGAGCAGGACGGCGATCACGGTGAGCATCGTGTTGAGGTAACGAAGGGATCGCATGTCGAGAGTCTCCGTCAAACGTTCCAATCTGCCTGCGGCGTCCGCGACGAGCCGCGAGCGTGAGCGAGCGAGCGGTACGTTCTGTTCGCCGCCGAGCCATCCGCTCTCGTGGGGGGCCGTCTTGGGTCTTCCCCACAAAAAAGGCCGCCCGAGCGATCAGGCCGGGGCGGCCGAAAGGTCATGCCGATGGTTGCCTTATTCACCGGCGCTGTAGGGCACGACGTCGTTGTTGGAGTCAAGGTCGACATTGGCCGCATCCGTGCTGCTCATGACGGCATGGATGATGCCGCCCTGCCAGACCCAGCCCACGCCCGCGGCCGCGGTGCCGTCGGTCGTATGGCTGCCGGCGACGCTGGAGCTGTCCTCGAACGGATTGGTCGGCGCCTGCTGGAGATAGGGCCCGAAGTCGCCGGCCGTATTGATCGTGCCGGCAGAGTCGCCATCGGTCCGCTGCGTCATCTGGTTCCAGTTCGTGCTCAGGTCAGGGTACGCGCCCTTGTGCTGAATCTTGTAGAGCTCGAGCTGGCTGCGGATGGTCTGCAACTGGCTGAGCAGGTTGCTGGCCTTGGCGCTCTCGGACGCATTCGTGAACTGCGGGATCACGATCGCGGCCAGGATGCCGAGGATCACCACGACAATCAAAATTTCAACGAGTGTGAAGCCTTCACGACGAGCTTTCATGATGCATTTCTCCCAGTCGTACGACTAAAAAGCCAACCCCATGACATTCGGTCAGACCCACCCTGGGCCGGACGCTTCGTGTTGCGTACTTCGTCAGCGTTCCATCTCTTGACGAATGATGAAACCGGATACGCCGGCTCCCGTGTCTGTGTGTCGTCGATTGCCTTCCCGGACTTAACCTTGTGTTTGCGACTTATGGGGCGGCCCGTGCGCCACGGGTCGGCCTGTGCCGTCGATGACGGTCAACCCCGTCAAGCGCGGCACACGACAGCGCCAAGCAGACGATTCAAGCGACGCGAAAACCAGCGGCGGCGAAACGTCGGCAGGGGGAGGTGCGAGGGGAAGGTTGCCCAGGCGGAATAACCCGAACAGTTCAAAATGCAGAAGGCAAAAGGCAGAATGGATTCAAAATGAAGAATGTTGAATGGGGCGAGACCGGCTCAGCGTTCGGCACGGCGGCGGTTCTTGGCGGAGATGACAATGCGGGCGAGGATACGGCAAAGCTGGTCGGATTCGTCGATGAGATCAGCCAGCCGATCGCCCGGCAGGACGTCCGCTTCGGCCAAGAGGCGAAGCCAGTAGAGCGTTTCCCTCGCCTCTTTCTGGGCGATGGTCATTTTGGCGATGAAGTCGGACTTGGTCTGAGCGGCCTGGGCTTCCTCGACGTTGGCGCCGATTGACGTTCCCGACTTGAGCAACTGGCGTCCCAGCACGCTGCGGACCTGGCCCTTGCGCTCAAGCGTCTGGGCCAGCTTGACAATGCGCACCGCGAATGCGAAGCATCGCTCGCAGATCTCCGGGCGTTCCTTTGGCTCATTCATCATTACCCCCTTTGAATCCATTCTGCTCTTTGCCCTCTGCATTCTGCACTGAACCCGGCTATTCGCCGGGTTCCAGCACCGCCATGAAGGCTTCCTGGGGGATGTCGACGGTGCCGATGCGTTTCATCCGCTTCTTGCCCTCCTTCTGCTTCTCGAGCAGTTTGCGTTTGCGGGTGACGTCGCCGCCGTAGCACTTGGCGGTGACGTTTTTGCGCATGGCCTTGATCGACTCGCGGGCGATGATCTTGCCGCCGATGGCCGCCTGAAGGGGGATCTCGAACATGTGGCGGTCGATCTCCTGCTTGAGGCGCTTGAGCAGGTTGCGCCCGCGCACTTCGGCCTTGTCGCGGTGGACGATGACCGACAAGGCGTCGACGACCGAGCCGTTGACGAGAATGTCCATTTTCACCAGCCGGTCATTGCGGAAGCCCTGAAGCTGGTAGTCCATCGTGCCGTAGCCGCGGGTGAGGCTCTTGAGCTTGTCGTAGAAGTCGAAAATGATCTCGGCCAGCGGCAGCTCGTATTCGAGGATCTGGCGGTTCTCCGAGAGGAAGGTCTGTTTCTTGTAGACGCCGCGGCGGGCTTCGCAGAGCTTCATCAGATCACCGATGCACTCGACGGGGGTGATGACCTCGACGCTGACGATCGGCTCACGGATTTCCTTGACCGAGGCCGGGTCGGGCAGGTCGGCGGGGTTGGTGATCTGCACGACCTTGTCGGGCCCGTCGCCGCCGCGCAGCAGCACTTCGTAGGTGACCGTCGGCGCGGTCTGCACGAGCTGGACCTTGCTTTCGCGTTCGAGGCGCTCCTGGATGATCTCCATGTGCAGCATGCCCAGGAAGCCGCAGCGGAAGCCGAAGCCCAGAGCCTCGGAGTGGTGGGTCGTGAACGTGAAGCTCGCATCGTTGAGGTGCAGGCGCTCGACCGCGTCGCGCAAGGCTTCGAACTGGGTTTCGCCCGAGGGGTAGAAGTCGCAGAAGACCATGCGCTGCGGCTCCTGGTAGCCGGGCAGCGGGTTCCGGGCCGGATGGGCGTCGAGGGTGATGGTGTCGCCGATGTTGACGTCTTCGAGGGTCTTGATGGCCGCGACCATGTAGCCGACCTCGCCGGCGGCCATGGGGTGTTTGAACGGTGTGGGCTTGGGGTTGAACTTGCCCATCTCGCTGATGGTGTAGGTGCGTCCGGTGCCCATCATGCGGATGCGGTCGCCGGCCTTGAGGCGGCCGTTCACCAGGCGAAAGTACGTGATGACCCCGCGGTAGTCATCGTATTCGCTGTCAAAGATCAGGGCCTGGGTGTGGGCGTCGGGGTCGCCGACCGGGCCCGGGAAGCGGGCGCAGATGGCTTCGAGCAGTTCGTCGACGCCCTGGCCGGTCTTGGCCGAGCAGAAGATGCAGTCTTCGGCGGGCAGGCCGAGCACCTGTTCGATTTCCAGGGCCACGTCTTCGGGTCGGGCCGACGGCAGATCGACCTTGTTGACCACGGGGATGATTTCCAGGCGGTGGTCGATGGCCTGGTAGGCGTTGGCGACGGTCTGGGCTTCGACGCCCTGGGAGGCATCGACGACGAGCACCGCGCCTTCGCAGGCGGTCAGGGCGCGGCTGACTTCGTAGTGGAAGTCGACGTGGCCTGGCGTATCGATGAAGTTGAGCATGTACGGCTCACCGCGGCGTTCGTACTTCACGGTGACGGCCGAGGCCTTGATGGTGATGCCGCGCTCGCGTTCGAGGTCCATGCCGTCGAGCAGTTGCTCGCGCATTTCGCGGTCGGTGATGGCGCCGGTGCGCTGCAGCAGCCGATCGGCAAGGGTGCTCTTGCCGTGGTCGATGTGGGCGATGATGCAGAAGTTGCGGATATTCATGGGCAGGTCGCAGGCCGGGTCGGGCCCCGGGGGCGGGCTGACGCCGCGTGGGGCGCGCTTCGAGGTTGTGTCGAAGCGGGGATTGTAGCAGGGAGGCGGGCGGGTCCGACGGCCTCAGCCGGCGGCGGGCGCCTTGGGCTGGGGCACGCGGTAGAGGCCGACCCACGAGTCCTGAAGATGCAGGATGCGGCCTCGGATCAGCCGCTCCCGCAGCAGGCGGTCGACGCCGAGGCACACGTGTTCGATCCAGTCGTGGGCCGGGGCCAGCGGCGGGCAGAAGTCGTGCCAGAGGATGATCGATCCCGGCCGACACCGGGCCAGGACTTTTCTTGTGTCGTTGTAGACGAAATCGGCGTCGTGACAGCCGTCGATGAAGGCGACGTCGATCGGCGGGTTTGCGGGCCCGAAGTCCGGCTCCCAGCGGGCGGTATTGGCGAAGATCTGCTTGATGTTGCCCAGGCCGAGCTGGCGGTAGTAGCGGCCGATGTCGTCGCGGCTGGGGGCGAAGGTGACGCGCTTGCCGCCGTCGGCGATCTCCTCGGGAGGAATGTTGACGGTGTGGACGATGCCGCCGGGCGCGTTCTGGGCCATGAGGGCGGTCATCTGGCCGTGGGCCGTGCCGATTTCAAGAAGGTTGCGTGCGTCGGTGTTGGCGCAGGCGGCGCCGATCACCTGGGCGTCGCGCAGGCGGCGGTCGTTGAGGTCCAGCTCGTTGTCGTAGCCGTGCAGGTGGTCGCCGGTGAGCAGGGGGTCGGCCTTCCAGCCCAGCGCCTTTTTCAGGTCGGCCAGCGTGCGGACGGTGCGGGTGTGGCGGGTGACGCGCGGGTGCGGGTCGGCCAGGCGACGCAGGGCATGACTGAGGGCGATGCGCAGGGACATGGGGACTCGTGCGTGGATGTTGGGGCTGGGAAGCGGCGAGTATACGGGCGGCGCGGGCGGCGGGCCATCGATGCCTGGGAAATCGGGTTCCGGGCTCCGGATAAAGGATGCGGGCTGATGACTCAGCGTGTCTTGCGCATCATGATCGATGCGTCGTGGGCGTGGGGGAAGTAGTCCTGGCGGTAGGCGACGGTCGGTGTTTTGCCCATGGCCCAGTCCAGCAGCCACATGGGGTCGAGGCGCCGGGCCGGGCCGAGGTTGGCTGGGGCGTGCTTCGTGGCGCGGGTCGGCAGGAAGTTGAACAGCAAAGCCTGCGAGGCGGCGGCCCATGAGGCCTCCAGGACGGCGAGCACCTGCTCGTCGCTCATGGTGTTCAACGAGCCGGAGATGCAGACGACCTGCGGCCTGCCGAGTTTGAGCAGGTCGGGATCACGGACGAAGTCGCCCACGTGGAACTCGGTCCGGGGCAGGGCCCGCGCGCGGGCGAATTCGATGACCTCGGCCAGTCCGTCGATGCCGGTGAAGCGTTCGTATTCAATGCCAACCTCGAGAAGATAGGCGGCGAAGTCGCCGCGGCTGCAGCCGGCGTCGAGAATGCGCTTGCCGGGCAGAAAGCACATCTGGGTGAAGACTTCGAAGCGCCGGCGCTGCGAGCGCTCGTTGGCCCAGAGCGTGGCCTCGAAGTTTGAGCCGTGATGCCGCACCGACTGGCGATACGGGTCGAGGTAGCGGTCGTCGCCGGTGGATGCGGGGTCGTCTGCCGCGGTCATACGCCCATCGTAGCATCGCCTGCCTCGGTCGCGGCCCGCGCGGCTTTGGTTACCCGGTCGTGTCTGGGTTATTCTCTGTCCATGCACGCCTCCGTCGACCGCCCGATTTCGCCAAGCCCGACCGACCTGTCGTTTCTGTCCCGTTTGCGCGGCCGGTTCATGGTGTTCGACGGGCCGGACGGCAGCGGCAAGACGACGCAGTTTCACCGGTTCTGCCATGTCGCCCGCGATGCGGGGCTGGACGTCGAGGAAGTGCGTGAGCCGGGCGGCACGCCCATCGGCGAGCAGGTGCGGCAGATTCTGCTGGACCCGACCAACGAGGACATGGATCTGCGCGCGGAGATGCTGCTCTACATGGCCAGCCGGGCCCAGCTGGTGGCGGCAAAAATCGCCCCGGCGATCGAAGCGGGCAAGCTCGTCGTCGCGGATCGGTTCATCAGTTCGACGCTGGCGTATCAGGGCACGGCCGGCGGACTGGCCCCGGCGGACATCGCGGCGGTCGGCGCGATTGCCGTCGGCCGGTATCGCCCGGACATGGTGGTCGTGTTTGACGTGGATCAGGCCACGGCCGCCAAACGCCTGAGTCCGCTGCTGGACCGCATCGAGCAGCGCGGTGCCGAGTTCCACGCCCGGGTGCGCGCCGGCTATCTCGACCAGGCCCGACGCGATCCGGATCGTTACCGTGTGATCAACGCCCGGGCTGACGCCGATGCGGTGTTTATTCAGTTGCTCAGCGTGCTGCGGACGTGGGCGACCGCGCTGGTACGATGATGTCATCACGGTCCCTGTCGTCGCCACCGGCCGCCCGAAACCCGGAGCCCGCCGCGCATGGAGCACATTCTCGGCCAGCAGCGAGCTCTCGACACGCTGGACGCGGCGCTGCGCAGCGGTCGACTGCATCACGCATGGGTTTTTCACGGGCCGGCCGGCGTGGGCAAGTTCACCACGGCGATGGCATTCGCCCGCATCCTGCTGTGCCCCCATGCTCAACCAGGCCTGACCGGCCGGATGAGCGCGTGCGGTCAGTGTGAATCCTGTCGCCTCGCGGCGGCGGGATCGCATCCTGACCTGCACGTGGTAGTCAAGGAACTGGCGCGGTTCAGCGAAGACCGCGGCACGCGCGAGCGTAAGCTGACGCAGATTCCCGTGGAGGTGCTGCGCACGGCGTTGCTTGAGCCGGTGGGGCGCACGGCCGCGCTGCGGCACGGCAAAGTGTTCATCGTCGACGAAGCTGAATTGATCAACGAGACCGGCCAGAACCTGTTGCTCAAAACGCTGGAGGAGCCGCCGGCCGGAACGTACCTGCTGCTGGTCACCTCGCGCGAGACGCTGCTGCTGGCGACCATCCGCAGCCGGTGTCAGCGGGTGTCGTTCGGCCCGCTGAGCGATGAGGTGGTGGACCGCTGGCTGCGCGAGCATCACGAGTCTCTGTCGGCCGCGGACCGGCGGGCGGTGGCGCAGTTCGCGGCGGGGAGCCTGGGGGTGGCCGAACTGGCGGTGGCCTACGGGCTGCACGCCTGGGCCGGGGAGCTGGCCGAGTCACTGGATGCCATGGCGTGCGGCCGGTTTCCCGTCGATCTGGGCGCCGCCCTGGCGCAGATGATCGATGCGTTCGCCAAGTCGTGGGTCGATCAGCATGAGAACGCGTCAAAGGACGCGGCCAACCGGCAAGCCGCGGGAATGCTGCTGGGGTTGATCGCGGCCTTGCTGCGTCAGCGCATGGCCGATGCGGCGGCGGGCGTCGATCCGGCCGACCCGTTGGGGGCGGATGCGGCGCTGGAGCCTTATGTCGCCGCGATCCAGACGCTGGGCCAGGCGGAAATGGAACTGGCGGCGAATGTGAACCTGTCGCTGGTATGCGATCATCTGGCGAGTCTGCTCAACCGCCAGTTGGGCCGACTGGCGGGGCGGTCGCGCGGCCCACGGGTGGGTGCGGCCGGCGGGTAGTGCGCAACGGACTGGGTTCGGTGCCTGATACACGGGGAAGGCGCAGCGCATGTCGTGGCTTGGGCTTCTGACCATCGCGGAGTGGCTGATTCGCATCGGCATGCTGCCGGTGATCCTGCGGCGTCGATTTCCACCGGGAACGGCCCTGGCGTGGTTGAGCATTATTTTCTTCGTGCCCGAGCTGGGTTTGTTCTTCTACTGGCTGGTGGGCAACAACCGGCTGGCGCGGCGGCGGCTGCACCTGCACCGACGGTTTCTGGCGACGGTCAGCCAGCTCAAGCGGCCTGTCCGCGTGGGTCGGGAATATGTACGCCGCCCGGCCCTGGAGCCGGCCCAGGCGATGCTCGTGGGACAGGCCGAGCGGCTGTCGGGCATGCCGATTCTCGGCGGCAACCACGTGCAGCTCATGGGTCAGACCGACGCGGTGATCGACGCCCTCATCGATGCGATCGATGGGGCTGAACGCCACGTACACCTGCTCTACTACATTTATGAGCCTGACGCCGTGGGTCGGCGCGTGGCCGAGGCGCTGAAGCGCGCCTCGGGGCGCGGGGTGGCCTGCCGCGTGCTGCTGGACGCGGTGGGTTCGCGCCGGGCCTTGCGGTGGGGTTCGCAGGGCGTGGCGGGCGAACTTCTGGCGGCGGGGGTGCGGTGTCTGCCCGCGTTGCCGGTGGCGCCGCTGCGGCGGGGGCTGGCGCGGCTGGATCTGCGCAACCATCGCAAGCTGGCGGTGATCGACGGGCGCATCGCATTCGCGGGCAGCCAGAACATCGTCGCGGCGGACTACGGCCACTGGCGCGTCGGGCCATGGCACGACATGACCGGGCGGTTCACCGGGCCGATCGTCTCGGCGCTTCAGCAGGTGTTCGTCAGCGACTGGGGATTCGAGACCGGCGAACTGCTGGATGACGAGGATCTGTTCCCTCCGATGCAGGCGGTGGGGGCGATGGAAGCCCAGTGCGTGCCCACGGGCCCGACGCAGGAGAGCCAGGCGCTGCTGCGGCTGCTGGTGACGGCTGTCAATGTCGCCCAGCGCAGGGTCATCATCACCAGTCCGTATCTGGGGATTGACGAGCCGATGATGCTGGCGCTGTCGATGGCGGCCGAACGGGGCGTCGACCTGACGCTGGTGATGCCTGAGCACAGCGACCATCCGCTGGTGGCGGCGGCGGGGCGATCGCATTTTGAGCCGCTGCTGGAAGCGGGCGTGAAGATCCACCTGCACCAGGAAGGGCTGCTGCACGCCAAGACGATGACGGTGGACGACTCGCTGGCCCTGCTGGGTTCGTCGAATCTCGACATCCGCAGTTTCTACCTGAACTTCGAGCTCAACGTGCTGATGTACGGCCCGCAGATCACGCATGAGCTGCGCTTCGCGCAGCAGTCGTACCTGAATGCGTCGAAGCCGCTGAGTCTTGACGCATGGCGGCGGCGTCCGCGCTGGCGGCGCTACACCCAGCACGCGGCGGCGCTGCTGTCGCCGATCCTCTGAGCATGGCGCATCGTGACGCATACCCGAAACGCCTCCGCCGACGGCTATGATGTCGTCCTGCCCCGAGGAAGACGTGGTCATGCGTTATCGAATGTTCGGGATCGACATCGACGGGACGCTGCTGGACGGCTACAGCCGCGTGAGCCAGGCCAACATTGAAGCGGTGGCTCGCGCCCAGGCGGCGGGTGTGCTGGTGGTGCCCTGCACGGGGAGGGCGTGGCGCGAGTCGCGGCATGTGATCGAGAAGCTCGACGGGTTGTCGGTCGGGGTATTCGTCGGCGGGGCGGTGGTGAACCGCATCGAGGACGGGCAATCGCTGGACCTGGCGGTGATGGAGCCGCACGTCGTGCGGCAGGTGGTGGAAGTGTTGTGCGAGCTTCCCGAGGCGGTGCTGGTGTTTCGCGATGCGAATCTGGCCGGCCACGACTACCTCGTGACCGGACGGGGCAGCTTGAGCCCGCAGACGCAGTGGTGGTTCGAGCGCACAGGCGCGACGGTGCGTTTCCAGGAGCGGGTCAGCGACGACGACCTGCACCACACGCTGCGCGTGGGCATCGTGGCCGAGGGCCCGCGGGTCGAGCGGGTGTCGGCCATGCTGCGCCAGGCGCTGGGCGGGCAGGTGTTCCTGCAGAGCTTCGCGGCGGTGCAGGAGGCGACGCCGGGGCGGACGATCCATGTGCTTGAGATCTTTGCGCCGGAGGTCGACAAGTGGCGGGGGCTGAGCTATGTCGCCCAGCAGCACGGGATCGAGGCGCAGCAGATCGCGGTGATTGGCGATGAAATCAACGACGTGGCGATGCTGCGCGGGGCCGGCTGCGGCATCGCGATGGGCAATGCCGTCGAGGCGGTGAAGGCTGCGGCCGCCTACGTCACCACGTCCAACGACGCCGACGGCGTGGCCTGCGCGATCGACAGACTGCTCAGCGGCCAGTGGACGTGAGTCGCTATCATACGGGCATGACCACCATGCCCACGCCGATCGACGACACGGCCGCCGCCGACCACGCCGCCCCGCTGGCGGTGGCCATCACGCGTCTGCCGGGCTGCGACGACGTGCCGCTGCCGGACTACCAGACCGCCCACGCGGCGGGCATGGACCTTCACGCGGCGGTCCCGGCCGGGGCGTCGTTGGTGATCGAGCCGGGGGACTTCGCAATGGTGCCGTGCGGCTTCGCCCTGGCGGCGCCGGTGGGCTACGAGGCCCAGGTCCGGCCGCGCTCGGGATTGGCCGCCCGGCACGGCGTGACCACGCTCAACAGCCCCGGCACCATCGACGCCGACTATCGCGGCGAGGTGAAGGTCATCCTCATCAACCATGGCCGCGAGCCGTTCGAGGTCACACGCGGCATGCGCATCGCCCAGATGGTGATCGCCCCGGTTTCGCGCGTGGCGTGGCGGGAGGTGGAGCAGCTTCCACCTACGCAGCGCGGCGAAGGCGGCTTCGGCCATACGGGCCACTGAAAAGTACGGCCGGCCGCGGCGCCGCGGGCGCTTTCACCTTTCACTTTGAACCTTTAACCGTGGTGCCCAATCACCGCGCCGGCGACGTGGCCGCCGAAGCCGGCGGCGAAGATCGCTTGCGTGCGCAGATGGCGGGAAGTGGGGCCTTCGGCGGTCAGGCGGTGCCTGCAGGCGATCGGCTGATCGAGCCAGGGCATCGGTGGGCGGCGGCCGGTTCGCGCGCAGAGAACAGCGATAACCAGGGCTGTGAGTCCCGCGGCGCCCAGGCCGTGGCCGAGCGCGCCTTTGCAGGCATAGATGTCGGTGCTTTCTGAGACCAAGGGAAGCAGGGCGTCGAGCTCGGCGGCATCGTTCTCGGCCGTGCCGGTGGCATGCGGATGCAGAAGGTCGATCTCGCGGGCGGCCATCAGCCGCTCGGCGAGGTGGCGCAGGGCGGGCATGTCGGGCGCCGGCAGGATCAGGTGATGGCCCTCGGCGCCGACGGCGGTGTCGAGCAATTCGGTCTCCCCATGGACAGGCTCACCGTCCGCGACGCGCAGCACGACCGCGGCACCCTGTTCACTGAGGACGAAGCCGCATCGCCGCTCGTCGAGCGGTCGGGCGCGGTACTGGGCCGGGTTGAGCGGCGGCAGAACACCCAGACGCTGGTAAGAGTGGACGAACAGCGGCAGCAGCGACGCCTCGGCCGACACAACCAGGGCGGATGCGCCCACAGGCCCGCGCAGCAGATGACGGCGGGCGGCATCAAGGGCGGTCAGGCTCGACGCGCAGGCGGCGACGACGCTGCGTGGCAGCGTGCAGCCAAGACGCCGGGACAGCTCCGCGCCCATCCAGGCGGCCGGTCCCAGGGCCGCCACCAGGGCGCGGCTGGTCTCCGTCTCCCTCTCCCTTGCAGGAAGAGGGCCGGGGTGAGGGTGGCTCGGTCTGACCGCCGCGATTGTCTGACGCCAGGCGGTCATCGCCCCCTTGCTGACGCCAAGCCAGGCGGCCGGTTCGACGGCCAGGAGTCCTGCGTCGGCCAGTGCCGCCCGCGCGGCGTGTTCGGCCAGGTCGACAGCCGGGTCGGTCGCGCTGTGCAGCGTCAGAGCGCAGCAGCCGACGGACCGCACGAGGGGCAGTGGATCCGTATGCTCGGGCAGTGAGGCGGCGCGGTCGCCGAGCGTGCGGCCATCGAGCAGGGCGCGGAAGGTCTGCCAGGCCGAGTGCCCCAGGGGCGTGACGAGGCCCAGACCGGCGATGACGATGCGTCGCGAGCAGGCGCGGGAGTCGGCGGGTGGGCGGCGGTTCACGGCGGGGGCGGCATCTTATCGCGTGGCGGGGCTGGCGCTGCTTTACGGGCCCAATGGCCGGACCATTGGCAGTGGGTCAGCACGAATGTTATTCCCGGTGGGCCGGCCGCCTCGGCGGCCGACGGGCGGGACACCCGTCCCACCATTTCGAACGGACCCACTATGGGGGTATTGTTCGGTTTTTGATCGCAATCGGGTTTGTCGCAGCCGCCCTTGGGTTCGTATCATAGGGATCAAACCTCGACTCGAACACGGTGCGGCCGCGCCGGGGTGTCACGTCCGTTGTGCCGCCCATCGCGCCGCCCGGAAGGACGACACTTTGGCCGCGATCGATCCTCGATTTCTCTGTTCGCAAGACCGGCAGGTCTTCACGGGCAACGAGCTGCTGGTCAAGGGCGCGCTGGAGACCGACGGCGGCGTGCACCTGCTGACCGGTTACCCCGGCTCGCCGATCGCCGGCTTCTTTGACACCCTCGAGTCGCTCGGGCCGCTGCTCAACGACAAGGGCGTGGTCGCCACCATCGCCAACAACGAGGCCCTGTCGGTGGCGATGGTCAACGGCGCCCAGATGGCTGGCTGTCGGGCGGTGACGGCTTTCAAAAGCGTGGGCGTGCATGTGGCCTTGGACGCGCTGGCTCTGGGCGTACTGGCGGGCACGCGCGACGACGGCGGGGGGCTGATTATTTGCGGTGACGACCCGTGGTCCGATTCGACCCAGGTGCCGGCCGACTCGCGCTACCTGGCTGAACACCTGCGGATGCCCATGCTCGAACCGTCCTGTCCGCAGGAGGTCAAGGACTGGGTTGGCCTGGCGTTCAAGCTCGGCCGGGCGGGCCACATCTACATGGGCTACCTCATCACCACCGCCATGGCCGACGGCGGCGGCACGGTGACCTGCAAGCCCAACCAGTGGCCGACGCTCAACGAGCACCAGCGCAAGACCCTCAGCTACGAGCGCGACATTGAGCCGATGCTCGATCAGACCGTGCTCCTGCCGCCCCGCACCTGGCTGCGCGAGATCGGTATGCCGCAGCGCCACACTGCCGTCAAACGTGAAGCGAGGCGGCTTGGCGTCAACCGCATTCTCAACCCGCCGCAGAAGGATGAGATCGCGCCGCTGGGTTTCATCGCGGCCGGCGGCGGCTACGGCTACCTGGCGCAGGCGCTGGGGGAGATGGGCCTGGCTGGCCGCCTGCCGATCCTCAAGCTCGGGCTGGTCTACCCCGTCGATGAGCAGATCGTCATTGATTTCGCCCGCCTCTGCCGGCAGGTGATCGTCATCGAAGAGCGGCGCGGCTTCGTCGAGCGGCAGGTGATGGAGGCGCTGCACGGCCTGCGGCAGTCGGGCGAAATCTCAACCGAAATCTTCGGCAAGCAGTTTCCCGAACGTCTGGGCGGCAGCGGCGGACCCGTGCCTACGGTGGCGGGCATTCCCGACACACGCGGGCTCAACCCGTCGATTCTCATCCAGAAGCTCGTGCCGCTCATCAAAGACCACCCGACACTGCCCGTCGAGCTGACCAACGGCCGGCTGACCGAGGAACTGCGACGCATCGAGGCGACGGCCGCCTATGAGGTGAAGATTCCCGCCCGCACGCCGACCTTCTGTGCCGGCTGCCCGCATCGCGATTCGTCGTCAGTGCTGCTGGAGCTTCGCCGCGACCTGCTCGACGCCGAGTACATGCTGGCTCAGCACAAGCGCAAGCCGGTGGACATGGTGGCCCACGGCGACACCGGCTGCTACACGATGCTGATGTTTGAGCCGACCAAGCCGCTGATGCACAACTACTCGGGCATGGGCCTGGGCGGCGCGACGGGGGCGGGCATCGACCCGTTCATCGACAACAAGCAGATCGTGTTCATGGGCGATGGCACGTTCTTCCACTCCGGCCAGGTCGCCATCAGCCAGTCGATCAACACCGGCCAGGACATCGCTTACATCATCCTGAACAACAAGACCACGGCCATGACCGGCCACCAGGTCAACCCCGGCGATGATGTGGACTTGCGCGGCAACCCGGCCTTCGCCCAGGACATCGAACGCATCATCGCGGCGATGATCCCCAGGAAGCTGGCCAGGGATGTGCGCGTGGTGCGGGCCAACCCGGCTGACCGGCAGCGGTACCGTCGCCTGCTGGAGGAAACGATTCTCGCCGACGGGGTGAAGATCCTGATCGCCGACAAGGAATGCGGCATCACCTTCCACCGCCGCCGGTCGCGCGGCGAGCGGCAGACGCTCAAGGACATGGGCTACCTGCCGAAGAAAATCCACATGAATGTCGCCACCGAGGTGTGCGAGTTCTGCCTCGAGTGCACGAACAAGACCGGCTGCCCCGGGCTGACCGTGGTGGAGACGGACTACGGCCCGAAGATTCAGACCGACTTTTCCTGGTGCGTCAACGACGGCGCGTGTCAGAAGATCCACGCCTGTCCCTCCTTTGAACAGGTGACGATTCTGCGCAAGCAGCCGCCGCGCCAGGGCGACGAATATGTCGACCTGTCCGACGTGCCGGCCCCGCCGCGGCCGGTGCATGCCGACCAGGACACCTGGCGCTGCTACCTGACGGGCATCGGCGGGCAGGGCATCGGCCTGTGTACGTCGATCCTCACGGTCGCAGGCCACGCGATGGGCTACCGCATCCAGTTCCTGGACAAGAAGGGTCTGGCCATCCGCAACGGCGGGGTGTTCAGCCAGCTCGTGTTCACCCGCGAGGAAAGCACCCAGCCGATTGACGCCGTCAGTGCCGCCAACGGCTCCGGCCGGTCGGCGCCCGCCTTTACCACGCCCGTCATCACCCACGGCAAGGCCGATCTGATCCTCGGCGTCGACCTGCTCGAGGCTGTCCGGGCCATCGACCCCACCCAGCCTTACCGCGTCGCCAGCCCGGATCGCACCGCCGCGGTGGTCAATACGGCCAAGAATCCCACCATCCTCACGCTCATGGGCCGCGCCGATTTCTCCCCGCGCCAGATCGAGCAGACCCTGCGCCGCTACACGCGCGAGGACCACTTTGTCGGCTTCGATGTGGGCGCCCTGTGCGAGCGCATGCTCGACTCGAAGCTCTACGCCAACATCATGATGCTCGGTATCGCGTATCAGAAGGGCCTGCTGCCGCTCACCCTCGACGCCATCGAGGACGCCATCCGCCAGATCATCCGTCACGATACGGAACGCAACCTGCGGGCCTTCACCATCGGCCGCAAAATCGCCGTTCGCCCCGAGTTGTTCACCGTTGAGCCCCAGCATGAGTATGAGTCGTCGATCCGGGCTTTTCGCCGCAAGGTCAACACCATCCGCAAGCAGTATGGCGGGCGGCGAGGCCGGGTGCTGGCCAAGCGGTTCCGCCTGCTCATGAAGCAGATGGCCCGGGCCACACGCGGCATGCCGATCGAAGATCGCCTGATGCGCGACGTGGTCATCCGGGCCTACGACTGTCTGCTCTGGGGCGGCTTCGACTACGCCAAGCGCTACTGCGACCGGCTTGTGGCGGTGTTCCGCAAAGACGAGCCCGAGCGCGGTTACGCCGTGACCGAGGCTGTCGTCCACAACCTCGCCCGCGTCATGCTCATCAAGGACGAACCTTACGTGGCCGCCCTGCTGACGCACCCGGAGAAGTACAAGCGCGACCGCCGCCGCTACAACGTCAACCCCGCCCGCGGCGACAGGATCATCTACGGCCACCTGAATCAGCCGGAGATGCAGATCTTCGGCCGCACGGTGCGGCTGCCGGCCATGACCACCCGCGACTGGCAGCTTCGGCTCATGGCCCGCATGCGCTTCCTGCGCAAGCTGGTCTTCCGCCATCCGCGCGAGCACGCCTTCCGCGACTGGTACGAAACGGTCGTCGACCGCCTGGACGTCCAGGACAGCCGCGATTACCGGCGGTGGCTGGCGATTCTCAGCGCCCCGGCTCAGGTCACCGGCTTCCGCGAGGTGCGCTATCCGAAGATGGAGGCCGCCCGCCGCCGCGCCGAGCAGTGGCTCAAGACCGCCCCCGCCGACTTCGAGCCGCCCGCGACCGACGAGCCCGAACTCGCCCTCGCCCCGCAAGTGCACATCACCGACGCCGGCCGCCTCTCCCTGCCCGTGCTCACCCCCCGGCCCTGACACCACCCCAAAACGGTGTCGACCCCAAAACGGTGTCGGATACCGTTTGCGCGGCTTGGCGGCCGCTGCTATCATGTCGGCATGGGCAGACCATCGCGCATCGACGTCGGCGGATATGCGTACCACGTGCTCAACCGTTCGGTCGGGCGGCGGATGATCTTCACCCGCGATGCGGACTTCGCCGCCTTCGAGCATGTGTTGGCTGAGGCGCTGGACCGCGCCGCGGGCGACGTGCTGCTGCTGGCGTATTGCATCATGGGCAATCACTGGCATCTGGTGCTGCGGACGCGCCGCGACGGCGCCCTGTCGCCGTTCATGAAGTGGCTGACGCTGACGCACACGCAGCGCTACCGCGCCGCCCACCGCAGCGTCGGCGACGGACCGCTGTATCAGGGGCGTTTCAAATCGTTTCTCATCGAGCAGGACCGTCACCTGCTGACGGTCTGCCGTTATGTGGAGCGCAACGCCGTCCGCGCCGGTCTGCTGGGTGCGCGCGGACGCGCGGAGGACTGGCGCTGGTCGAGCCTGTGGCGTTCACGCCAGCCCGATCCGCAACGGCTTGAGGGCTCGCCGCGACAACTAACCCTGGCCGCCTGGCCGATACCCGGCGGCCGGCCGAAGCATTGGCTGCGAACGGTCAACACGCCCCTCACTGACGACGAACTCCAGGTCCTGCGCCGCGCGGTGCAGCGGAATCAGCCCTACGGCGCCGACGCATGGGTGCGACGGCAGGTCCATCGCTTCAGCCTTGAATCCACCTTGCGTCCCCCGGGTAGGCCAAAAGGAGCAACCTCGCCATGAAAATGCACACAAACGGTATCCGACACCGTTTCTTCGCGACACCGTTTCTTCGTTCGTTTCTGGTCCGGCGCGCTGCTGGCCGTCGTGCTGAGCGGATGTGGGCTACCGCCGCGCGTACCAATGAGCGGCCAGACCGTTGCGAGCGATCCTTTGAAGGCCGACGTCCTGAGAATCTTGGAGCCGTTCATGCAAGGCAGAACCGGCTGCACAGAGCGTCTCGAGCGCATCGAGACTGAGGTCGTCGGCCGCGAAGGCGAATGGCGTATTGATGACCGCGACCAGGTGGTTGCTGGGACCATCGTCGAGATATGGACCGCCCACATGTGCGGCCGATCAGCCAGATTCGTGGTGAAGTTCACACCGGACGGTCTCGGCGGCACATTCATTACAGTGCAGCCGGAGGAGAAAGCGTCGTCGGTCAAGACGCAGGAGGCCGTCCCCCCGGTGCCATGATGCAACGTCACAGGCATCCTTGTGAGGCATCGTGGACTCCGGTGAAGATCAAGGTCGTTAGACAACCCCAATCTACCGCCTACCTGCGATGCCTCTTGTTCACTGCCCCGTGTTGCGCTTCAGAATTCAATCCGCCCAGAGTCGCCATGAAAACGGTACAGGACATGCTCTGTAGAAAACCTCCGCATCGCCGTCTGAGGATCATGACGTTGTGGGTGAAGGCTTTGAGCATCAGCTCGCGGTTCTGGGTCCAATAGCTGCGGGCGGCGACGGCGCAGCCGAGGGAAGAAACGGGGGAAGAAACGGTGTCGGATACCGTTTATGGCGTCTGAGGAAGGCCTGAGGGCTGCGGCTTGGCAATGGAGGCCCAAGCCTCCACCCTGCAAGTTTACTCACCCCCCGTCTCCGTCTGGGCCGCATGGCTGTGATACACCTCGGCATATGACGGCATGTGCTCGATGAAGAGCTGGGCGCTGCCGGGGCCGGCGGGATTGCGCCAGTCCCAGAGCAGTTCGCAGGCGATGGCGAACCAGGTGCCCATCGTCGCGCCCGCGTCGGCCATGCGCATCAGGGCCGCCTGCTGCGTGTCGGCATTCATCGATCCGGACGCGTCGACCACCACGTACACCTCGTAGCCCGCATCCAGGGCTGACAGCGCGGCAAAGGCCACGCACACGTCCGTGGTGATGCCGGACATGACGATCTTCCGCCGGCCGGTCTTCTCGATGGCGGCCACGAAGTCGGCATTGTCCCAGGCGTTGATCTGCCCCGGGCGCGAAATCAGCGGCGCGTCGGGCAGCAGCGAGAGGACTTCCGGCAGGAACGGGCCGTTGGGGCCGTCCTCGGCACTGGTGGTGATGACCGACGGCACGCCATGCAGCTTGGCCGTCTTGGCCAGGGCGATCACCATGCTCTTAAACGGCGTCGCCTGGGCGTTGTGCACCAGGTTCATCAGGCCGGTCTGATGGTCAATGAACGCGAAGACGCAGTTGTCCGGCGTCAGCCGCTGGCGCTGCCCGCCGGGGGCCCAGGTGGGGTCGGCCGCGTGGGCGGCTGAATCCCGCGTGGTGCCGTCTGGAGTAGCTGGATCCTGCGCGTAAGCCGTGAGCGAACCGCCCTGCCGCGGGATAAACACCGCCGCGACGATGCCGAGCGTGACGAACAGAGCCCGTGACGACATGGGTCGGCCAGCCATGAGAAGTCCCCCTTAGGAAATGGTGCGGAGTGTGGTCCGATGATGGGCATTGTAGGCCCGTCGCGCCACGGGGGGGGCGAATCCCATCGAACCAGCAGCCGAAAGGGGCGCATGGCGTCGGCGGGGCTGACGCCAGACCCGGAAGCGGTGGGGGTGGGATTCGAACCCACGGTCCGCACGAGGCGGACGGCGGTTTTCAAGACCGCTGCCTTCAGCCGCTCGGCCACCCCACCAGGGGCCGGTCGAGCCTGTGCCCAGGCGCGACGCGGGCTGGTCATTCTACGACTTGTGTCTCGGGCGTCGAAGAAGCGAGGCCAGGCGTGGCAGCGGACCACCGGCCTATAATCCCGGTGGAAAACATCTGCATTTCTCCGCGAAGGGGCCTGCCGGCCCCGCGGCCGGCAGACGGTTGACAGGCAGACGGGGCAGGGTACACTCATGGGTCTGCACTGTGCCCGCCGGCAGCCCGGTTTTTCGCGGCTGCGGGGGCTGGGGCAGGCCGCGACGAGCCCGTGCGGACCGGTGGTTTGACACCCGGGAGAAACGGGCTATATTGCTCGGCCCGCCTGAGGATGGCGGCGCTGGAATCGGCTGATGGCAGCCGGCCCGACACGCGCCTGGCCTCGGACGGCTGGACCGGCGCACGCCGGTCGTGAGCGTTCATTGACAAGTGGATAGGTAGTGAATCCAAACTTTTTGTTTTGTGTGATTTCATCGAAGCAGAAAGTGGTGCCTGAGGGGCTTGTTCCGTGGTCGGCGTGTCGGCGAGAGTCGGCGTGTCGGCGGCGGGATTGTCGAGTGTCAATCGTGCTCGACAGGTGATACTGACTGCGGTTCGGCGCGAGTCGATCCGAGGTCGGCGTGATCAAGCCAACAAGGGCGCGCGGTGGATGTCTTGGCGTCAGAAGGCGATGAAGGACGTGGGAACCTGCGATAAGCCCAAGGGAGCCGGTAACCAGGCGTTGATCTTGGGATTTCCGAATGGGGCAACCCACCCGCTTTGCGGGTATCCGTGCCTGAATGCATAGGGTACGGAAGCGAACCTGGTGAACTGAAACATCTTAGTAGCCAGAGGAATAGAAAGAAACCTCGATTCCGTCAGTAGCGGCGAGCGAACGCGGAACAGCCCAAACCGCCCTTCGGGGCGGGGTTGCGGGCGTCGATATGGATGTGTGATGGTCCTGTGAATCGGTTGGAATGCCGAACCACAGAAGGTGACGGTCCTGTAGCAGGAATGGATCACATCCTAGGCGTACCAGAGTAGCGTCGAGCTCGTGGAACTCGGCGTGAAGCTGGGGGGCCCACCCCCCAAGGCTAAATACTCCCTGACGACCGATAGCGAATCAGTAGGGTGATTGAATGATGAAAAGCTCCCCGATAAGGGAAGTGAAAAGTACCTGAAACCGCGTGCCTACAAGCGGTCGGAGTCCGTCTTCGGACGGATGACGGCGTGCCTTTTGCATAATGAGCCGGCGAGTTAATCTCTGTGGCAAGGTTAAGCCATATCCTGGTGTAGCCGTAGCGAAAGCGAGTCTTAAATGGGCGAAAAGTCGCAGGGATTAGACGCGAAACCGAGTGATCTACCCATGGCCAGGTTGAAGGGAGGGTAAAACCTCCTGGAGGACCGAACCCGTTGTCGTTGAAAAGACATGGGATGAGCTGTGGGGAGGAGTAAAAGTCTAATCAAACTCGGAGATATCTCGTTCTCCTCGAAATAGCTTTAGGGCTAGCCTCACGTGACAGCTTACGGGGGTAGAGCTACTGGATGGATTTGGGGGACTTACCGTCTACCCGCTCCAACCAAACTCCGAATACCGTAAGCCTTTGTCGTGGGAGTCAGACTGCGGGTGATAATATTCGTGGTCAAAAGGGAAACAACCCGGACCGCCAGCTAAGGTCCCTAATCATGCCTCAGTTCTTAAGGAAGTCAGATTGCCGTGACAGCCAGGATGTTGGCTTAGAAGCAGCCACCATTTAAAGAGTGCGTAACAGCTCACTGGTCGAGGAGTCTGGCGCCGATAATGATCGGGAATAAGGTATGAACCGAAGCTGCGGACTGTGCTTGCACAGTGGTAGAGGAGCGTTCCTGTCCGCTTTGAAGCGACACGGCGACGTGTCGTGGAGCGACCGGAAGTGAAAATGCCGGCTTGAGTAACGATAATGCAGGTGAAAATCCTGCACGCCGAAAGCCCAAGGTTTCCTGGGGAAGGTAATTCCGCCCAGGGTTAGTCGGATCCTAAGGCGAGGCCGAAAGGCGTAGTCGATGGACAGCAGGTTAATATTCCTGCACCTTGTGGAGCGGTTGAAGCACTGTGTCGGATCTCCAAAGTCAGGCGGCTGGCTAGTCGTGGCCGTTGCCGAAAGGCTAAGCTCTTAGATGGTGATGCTGGCGGCGGAGGTTCCTAGAAAAAGCAGTGTGGACAAACCACAAGTCCGTACCAAAACTGACACAGGTGGGCGTGGCGAATAGCCTCAGGCGCTCGAGAGAACGGTTGTTAAGGAACTAGGCAAATTAACCCCGTACGTTCGCAATAAGGGGGCCCTCCCTCTTCGGAGAAGGGCGCAGAGAAAAGGCTCTGGGGACTGTTTATCAAAAACACAGGACTGTGCCAACTCGCAAGAGGATGTATACAGTCTGACGCCTGCTCGGTGCCGGAATGTCAAGGGAGTAGGTTAGCCTTCGGGCGAAGCTTGCGACTCAAGCACCGGTAAACGGCGGCCGTAACTATGACGGTCCTAAGGTAGCGAAGTTCCTTGTCGGGTAAGTTCCGACGCGCATGAATGGCGTAACCACTGGAGCACTGTCTCAACAACCGACTCGGTGAAATAGAAGACGCGGTGAAGATACCGCGTACCCGCAGCAAGACGGAAAGACCCCGTGGACCTTTACTGTAGGCAGGTATTGGCCACGAGTACGTTATGCGTAGGATAGGTGGGAGGCTTTGAAGCGCCGGTTCCGGCCGGTGTGGAGCCACCGTTGAAATACCACCCTTGACGTTCTTGTGACCTAACCTCGATCCCGTGAATCCGGGCGAGGAACAGTGCTTGTTGGGCAGTTTGACTGGGGCGGTCTCCTCCCAAAGAGTAACGGAGGAGTGCAAAGGTCGGCTCAGCACGGTTGGAAACCGTGTGTCGAGTGCAAGAGCACAAGCCGGCTTTACTGCGAGACGGACATGTCAAGCAGTCACGAAAGTGGGCTCTAGTGATCCTGCGGTCCCGTGTGGAAGGGCCGTAGCTCAACGGATAAAAGGTACCCCGGGGATAACAGGCTGATCGCTCCTGAGCGTCCATAGCGGCGGAGCGGTTTGGCACCTCGATGTCGGCTCATCACATCCTGGGGCTGAAGGCGGTCCCAAGGGTTGGGCTGTTCGCCCATTAAAGTGGTACGCGAGCTGGGTTCAGACCGGCGTGAGCCAGGTCGGTCCCTATCTGCTGTGGGCGCTGCAAGTTTGCGAGGATTCTTCCCTAGTACGAGAGGATTAGGAAGGACGAACCCCTGGTGCGCCAGTTGGACCGCTAGGTCCATCGCTGGGTAGCTAAGTTCGGCAGGGATAACCGCTGAAAGCATCTAAGCGGGAAGCCCCCCTCAAGATGAGACTTGCATGCACGCAAGTGCGAGAGACCCCCGGAAGACGACCGGGTTGATAGGCTGGAGCTGTAAGGGTCGAAATACCTTCAGGTGACCAGTACTAACGGTCGATGGCTTAATCACGTCGACCACGGATCGACACCCTGTCGGCATGTCCGCATGCCGTCTGGTGCGACCTGTGGCCTGACTCACCAGGCCCCCAATGGCGCCACGCCATGTTTCGTGAAATCACACACAGGCTTCTCGACCTTCCCATGCGGATCGGCTTCCACGCCGAGCGCGGAGGCTGGTCCAGAGAGGCATGGATTCGCTACTTACCACTTGGTGACCCCCGTGGGCGGGCTGACGCTCGACCACGGTTTTCGTCGGCCGGTGATGAAAGTCACAGGCCGGCTTTGTCGGTGACCATAGCGGCGGGGCAACACCTGATCCCATCCCGAACTCAGCAGTTAAGCCCGCCGCGCCGATGATACTGCCTCAGCGGGAAAGTAGGTCATTGCCGACGTATGGGCCCCGTCAGCCTAAAGCTGGCGGGGTCTTTTTTTTGATCTTGACTTGTGTGGTATGATGCTTCGTCATCCTGGCCGACTGTGGTCAGGGCTAAGGCGCGCCGGCATGGGGTTGGCGCGGCCGGAGTTTGGCCTGTAGACGTTGTCCTTTTCTTTCCGGGATGGCGGCGGCTGAACCGACTGGATGCTGTTTCTGTCCCGGGCCACGTGTGCCCGGGGTTTTCGCACCGTGACCGACTGCCTCGCGTGCCTCCTCGACAGTCCACACGACTCGTCTCCGGACCGCCCGTCAGCCGCCCGTCACCTGTTCTCGGAGTACGTATCGTGAAACTCTACGTTGGCAACATGAGCTTTGACACCACCCAGGGGTCTCTCGAAGACCTGTTCGGGACCTACGGCCAGGTTGAAGAGGTCGCCGTCATCACCGATCGCGAGACTGGCCGCCCGCGCGGCTTCGCGTTCGTGACGATGGACGATGAGGGTGGTCGCAAGGCGATCGACGAGCTCAACGGCAAGGAATTCGAAGGCCGCACCCTGACGGTCAACGAGGCCCGCGCCAAGGAGAGCCGTGGCGGCGGCGGCGGTGGCGGTGGCGGTGGTCGCGGCGGCTTCCGCGGCGGCCGCGGTGGTGGCGGCGGTGGTGGCGGCGGCCGCTGGTAAAGCGACCGGCCACGCACGGGCCGCGGATTTCCATCCGACGTCCGACGGCCATGCCATGATGCAACATCAAGCCCCGTGAGCCAGCGCTCGCGGGGCTTTCTTTTTCCGCACGTAAGCAGGACGGCCGACGTTCTGGCGCCCGCATTGGAAGGCTGTCCAAAACGCCGCCGTGTGTCCGCCGCCTCTCATCGCGCGGGCGACTCGCCTGCGGCCGCCGGAACACCAGCGATGCCGACGACGACCGCGGTCGTGTGATGGAACTGCGGCAGGGGAAAGTTCCCGGCATCACGGATCGGGCCGATCTCCCCGCCGCTGTAGAAGCCGAGCACCGGTCCGGAACTGGCCGCCTCCACCACCAGGGCGTGAATGTCCTCCCGCATCACGGGCGTCCTGGGCTGGCGACCGACGCAGTTGAACGCCAGAGCCGCGGCTGCGCCTTCCCGACGGCGAATCGACTCGAGGGCTTGGTGATCGGTGGCACGCGGGTCCATCGTGGGGTCGTCGCCGCCGAGCACCCGCACCCGCGTTCCGACGGGCATGTGTCGGCTGAAGGTCAGGCTGGCCGCCGCGTCGCGGGGTTCTTCTCCGCCCTCGGTCGGCGCGTAGGCGAAGCCCATGTTCACCAGACGATCGGCGACCAGGACGCCCAGATGGGTGACCGCTTCACCTGGGAAATGGTCGGCGAAGATCGGCCGCACCACTTCGGCGGCCGGTTGGCCGTCGAGCTCATACACGGCGCGACCTTCGCCCCGCGTGACGGTGAAGACGGGCCCGGCCGGGCGCAGGGTGTGGCGCGTGTCGTAGGCCGGCAACGCATCCGCGACCCCGCCGAGCCTCGCGGCGATGGCGATCAGACCGTGGTCGTACACCTGATCGTTCAGGTAGAGCAGGTGCTTGCGGTCGGGCTTGTTGCGGTTGCCGGTGATGCCGCCGAAAAAGGCGATCGCCGCGGGGCCGTCCAGACCGCGCCTCGCCCCGATGCGCTCCTGGGCGGCGTGCATCATGTCGGGCAGGTCCAGACCATCAGCCGCGTAGACCCTGTCGGGGTGGACCAGCAGGATGACGGTATCGGCGTGGGCCCGTTGGACCAGGTCAGCCAGGGCTTCGACCAGCGCGAGCTGATCCCGGCTGTCGAAGTGGGCGGCCGCGAGATTCCCGGGCAGGGCCCAGACATGGCGGGCAAGCCCCGGCACATATCGCATCGGCATCGGGTCGGGCGCCAGGAGGCTTACCGCCACGGAGGCGTCGGCCGGGTCCGGCGTGTCGACGCCAAGCGACGTGAACTGGCCAAACGTCGAGCAGCCAGCGATCACGGCAGGGACGTCGCCAAGACGATCCCGGGCGGTCTGGCGGATCGAGGTCAGCAGTTCCGCGCCGTCCTGAACGGGCAGCGATTCAAAGAAAAGCAGCACGGCCGGAGGCCGCCCGTTGAGCGTCCCCGACAGGGCGAGGGCGTCGGCCGCGTCGCGGGTCGCCGCGCGGGCGGCGTCGGCGGCGGTCTGGTCGGCCCCGACACGGGCAAATCCCAGGGTCATCTTCCCGATCGGCTGCGCCTCGACCGGCGCGGCGATCAAGCAGAAGCAGAGGGTCAGGGTCAGACCCAGTCGCGTGAGAAGTGGTTCAGACATGTGCAGCCCCCTGATCGCATCCGCCGTGACGGGCGCAGGCGTGTTGTGAACGTCTTCTGAGGATACACTAGCGTCCGATGCGAACGAAGCCCCATTGTCTTCGACGCGTGCGTCTTGCCGACCGGCCGGCGGGGCGTGTGACGGCTCTTGTGGCGGTCGGCGTGATGTTGGCGTTGACCGGCTGCGGGTCATCGCAGAAGCAGGCGTTCCAGGATCTGGACCCGGTCGCGGCGATCGTGGAGATGCTCCGCGGCGACTCGCCGACGCTGATGGCCCGCGACGCCCTGAACACCTACGACGCGGACAAACGCCGCGACGCAGTCGTCCGCCTGTCGATGCAGGATTTCGGCGGCGACGAGCCGTTCGTTCGGCTGTACCGGCTACTGCTGGACGACCCGGACCCGACGGTGCGGGCGGCGGCGGCGATGGCCCTGGGCGAGCACGGCCAAGTCAGTGATGGGCCGCTGCTGGCGCGGATGCTCGAGGACGACGCGGCCTACGCACGCTGGGAGGCGGCCAAGGCCCTTCAGAAAGTGCACCATCCCGCCGCGATCAAGGCGCTGACGCAGGCCGTGACCAGCGACGAAGATGACGACGTGCGCATGGCCGCCGCCACGGCTTTGGGGCAGTACGCCGACCCGGCGGTCTTTCAGACGCTGGTCGCGGCGCTGGATGATCGCGTCTATGGCGTGACACGGGCGGCCAACAAGAGTCTGTGTACGCTGACGGGTCAGGATCTGGAGCCGATCGCCGCGCGCTGGCTGGCGTTCGAACGCGAGCGCGGCGCGGCCCTGTTCGCCGATCAGAGGCCCTATCGCTACCAGATCTACGAAGCGCCGGCCCGCTGGCTGGACAACATCACGTTCTGGCGCGGCCGACCTGAACAGGCCGAGGCCCGCAGCCCGCGCGGTCTGAACGAAGCGAGGGACTCCCAGGTCGGGGGCGAGTGATACAGCCGCTTCGCCTTCAGTCTTTCCGAACGATTCCACGAACATGGTCCGGCAACGTGCCCTCGGGCTCAGATCGCGCGTCGCGTGACGAAGGATCGGGGCTGCATCCTCAGTCTGGCGTCTTGAGGCCGCTGTGGCGCAGCAGCTCCATGAGCTGGCCGGTGAACACGAAGTTGTGCTCGGGAAACGCCAGGCCGCTGCGGTTGTTGTCGATGTGGCTGAACATCAGCGAAATTTCCGCCAGGGCAATGCTTTCACCCGTGGCTGGGTCCAGGCGCTCGACCGTACCGTGCGTGGCCGCGCCGCTGTCGTCGATGCGCTCGAGATGGGCGGTGTAACGCAGCGTGTAACCGGGTCGGGCGTGGGCGGTGAACGTCGCTTTGCCGATCTTGGCGAGGATCACCTTTTCACGGAAGTCGCGGGCGTGGCCGACGAGGATGCCGGCCGTCTGGGCCATGCCCTCGATGATCAGCGTGTTGGGCAGCACCGGTTGCGCAGGCTGATGAGCCGAGGCCGGGAAATGATCGTGCAGCACCTCCTCGGCCAGCGAGACGTTCTTGACCGTCACGCAGCGCGTGGCCCGCTCCAGCTCGATGATGCGGTCAATCCAGAGCCAGCGCATGGGCGGGTCCGGTCACTGAGGAGATCACGGGGCGGCGGATGCACGCGGCTTGCGCCGCGGCGTGGGCGACACGCGCCGAAGGGCGGCTTTGCGGCCTTCAGCGTTCGAGTTTGTCGCTGACGAACCTCACGATCGCGTCGACGGTGAACAGGTTCGAGAACTCGGCGACCTCGCGCGACTGCTCGAAGTCGCTGAAGTCCAGGTGCGGCAGGCGCTTCTTGAGTTCGGCCATGCCCGCATCGGTGACCTTGCCGCCCTGCACGTATTGAGGGTCGTTGAGCAGGGCTTCGGGGAACAGCTCATTCTGGTCGATCTTGATGCCGAAGGCCTTTTCGAGGCGGAAGACGATATCCAGGAAATCGATCGATTCGGCCCCGAGGTCGTCGACGAGCTTGGCGTCGGGCGTCACCTCGTCGTCATCCACGCCGAGGGCGTCGACGAGCACTTCCTGGACCTTGCTGAACACCTCGTCCTGGGTCATGGGCATCTTGCCTGCTCCGTTTCTGCTCACCCCTCGCCGGCGCGGCCGGGCGGGTGGTGGTGATCCACTGTATTACCGATCCGTCGTCAGCGGCGTCAGGCTGAAACGCCCCTGCACCGCCGCCTGTCCATCCACTTCGCCGACGCCCTCGAACTCGACGCGGCGGTCGATGCCATCCTCGTGCCGCTTGCGGACGCTCACGCGCACCCGCAGGCTCTGGCCCGGCCGCACCATCTGCCCGTAGCGCACGTTGCGCACCTCGGCCAGCACCCACCGGTCGCGGTCGTCCATCAGCCGACGAGCCGCCTGCACCAGCGTTTCGAGCATCATCACCCCGGGCAGCACGGCAAAACCGGGGAAATGGTCGGCCAGGTACTCCTCGGCCAGGGTCACGGTCTTGAGGGCGACCACCTCGTCGGGCCGGCGCTCGAGCTCACGGTCGATCAGTTCGAATCGCACGGCCGCTCCGGGTTTCAAGGGCGCCAGACGTCGCGATGACAACGGCCCCAAGGCGTCAGGCAGCCGAGTTTATCGGTCACCGCCGACCGAGGCAACATTCGCCGCCGTCCGGCGTTATCATCGCCGACCCCCGCCGCACCCCGGCCCGCGCCCGGCCGGGGGGTTGGGATCGGTCCCCGATGCCTGCAGCCAACCCGGAGTGCGTGATGAGCCAGCCTGTCCTTCTGAGCGTCTCCGAACAGGCCGCCCGCGCGACGGGCCGGTTCATCGAACGTTTTGACCGGCCGCCCACCGTCGCCGTGGCCGCGCCAGGTCGGGTCAACCTCATCGGCGAGCACACCGACTACAACGACGGGTTCGTCCTGCCCATGGCCCTGGACCGGCAGACGGTCATTGTCGCGGCCCCAGCGGCGGGTGCGGCGGCCGGCGCGGTGCCGCACGCCCACGTCGTCAGTGTGCAGATGGATACCGAGGTGAGTTTCGACATCAGTCCCGACCTGCAGCGGGGCGAGCCGACATGGGGTAACTACATCCGGGGCGTGGTGGCCGGTTTCGCGGGCCGCGGGCTGACGGTCGGCGGCTTCGATGCCGTGGTCGATTCGCAGGTGCCGGTGGGCAGCGGTCTGTCCAGCTCGGCCGCTCTGGAAGTCGCCACGGCCACCATGCTTGAGGAGCTGTTCGGCCACAGGCTGGAACCGCGCGACAAGGCGCTGCTGTGTCAGAAGGCTGAGCACACCTTCGCCGGCGTGCCGTGCGGCATCATGGACCCGTTCATCAGCGTCATGGGCAGGGAGGGCCACGCCCTGCTCATCGACTGCCGTTCGCAGCAGACCCGGCTGGTGCCCATCGCCGACCCGTCGGTCGCGCTGCTGGTGGTGAACTCGAACGTCAAGCACGAGCTGACCGGCGGCGAGTATGCCCAGCGTCGGGCCCAGTGTGAGAAGGCGGCTGCGGCGTTGGGCGTGCCCGCTCTGCGCGACGCCGAGATGAACGATCTGCTGCGGGCCAAGCCGACGCTCGACCCGCTGGTCTTCCGCCGGGCTTACCACGTCATCGGCGAGAACGACCGCACGCAGCGGGCGGCCGACCATCTCGAAGGCGGCGATTACGAAGGCTTCGGCCGGCTGATGTACGACAGCCACACGGCCCTGCGCGACGCGTTCCAGGTGAGCTGTGATGAGCTGGACCTGCTGGTGGACATCGCTGCCGACATCGGCCTCAAGGGCGGGGTGTACGGCAGCCGCATGACCGGCGGCGGCTTCGGTGGCTGCACCGTCAGCCTCGTGCGCGCCGACAAGGCCCAGGCCATCACCCGCCGCCTCTACACCGTCTATCTCGAAAAGGCCGGCATCGAGCCGACGATCTTCGCCACCCGGCCCTCCGACGGCGCCCGGGCGGTGGGCATGTGACGGTCTGACCGCCGCGGGCGGTGATCGCTCAGCGCCCGTTGCACTCAGCACAGCGCCAGCATGCGGGCGTACTGAGCCAGGCGCTTGTCGAGGTCGGCCCGGGTGATCTGCTCCAGGCGCTGCAGGCTGAACGACTCGATGTTGAAGCTGGCCACAATGGTGCCGTACGCCATCGCCCGACGCAGGTTGTCGAACGACAGGTCGCCGGTGGCGGCGAGGTGGCCCATCATGCCGCCGGCGAAGCTGTCGCCCGCGCCGGTGGGGTCGACCACGTCCCGCGCCGCGTAAGCCGGCAGGGCGGCCATGCCTTTCTCGTGCAGCAGAAACGCGCCGTGCTCGCCCTTTTTGATGACCACGAACTTCGGGCCCATCACCAGCACCGCTTCGCCGGCCCGTACGATGTTCGTTTTGCCCGTGAGCTGGAAGGCTTCCTCATAGTTGAGCACCAGGCCGTCCACCTGGCGCAGCAGATCCTGCAAGGCCGGCTTCTCGTTGGCGATCCACAGATCCATGGTGTCGGCCACGACGAGCTTGGCCCTGGGAAACGCGCTTCGCAGCGCCGCCTGGCCGGCGGGATGGGTGTTGGCCAGGAAGACATATTCGCTGTCGCGGTAAGCTGCGGGTACCGGCGGCAGGGCCTCGGCCAGAACGTTGAGCTCGACCTTGAGCGTGTCGCGCTCGTTCATGTTCGGGTGGTATTGGCCGGTCCAGCGAAAGGTCTTGCTGCCCTGGCGCTGTTCCAGGCCGGCCGTGTCGATGTTGAACCGCTTGAATACCTGAAGAAACGATGCGGGAAAATCTTCGCCGACCGCGCCGACGATACGCACGGGCGTGAAGAAGCTCGCGGCCGCACCAAAGTAGATCGACGAGCCGCCGAGCACTTCGTCCGCCCGGCCGGTGGGGGTGATGACGGTGTCGATGCCGATACTGCCGGTGACGATCAGGGACATGGGCGGTTCCGGTGGAGGGTTCTGGGCGGACGCCTCGGGGCGGCGGGCTACGCAAGGTCGGCCATTTTGCAGATTTTCCGCCACGCTGCAGCGGGAATCGGCATGACCGACAACCGGCTCTGACGCACCAGGGCGAGGTCGGCCAGCGTCGGGTCGGCCTTGATTCGCGCCAGCGGCACCGGCCGCTTGACGGGTTTGATCGTCTTGAGGTCGACGGCGACGAACTTGCCCGTGGTGTCCGTCGGGTCGGCATACGCCTCTCTGACGACTTCGAGCACGCCGACGATCTGTTTCTCGTTGACGGAGTGGTAGAAGAACGCCTGGTCGCCGCATTGCATCGCCCGCAGGTGGGCCGCCGCCTGGTGGTTGCGCACGCCGGTCCACGGCTCGACGCCCTTGCGGACGTGGTCGTCCCACGACCACTCGCCGGGTTCGGATTTCACGAGCCAATACTTCATCGCGTCTCCGTGGTCAGGCGGCCGTCGCGCACGCGCTCAGACAGCGGGCGATGCGGCTTAGCGTCGCCGGCTTGCCGAGGATTTCGAGCGTCAGTCCCAGCGGCGGGCTGATGGTGGAGCCCGTCACCGCCACGCGGATCGGTTGCGCGGCGCTGCCCATACCCAGCGACCGGGCGTCGCAGAATGCCTTGACCGCCGCCTCGATCGCCTCGGCCGACCAGTCGTCGAGCGCCGCCAGCATGTCCTTCACTTGCGTCAGCACCTTGAGGCTCTCGCCGTCACTCTTGGCCAGCACCTTCCTGACGGCCTTGGGGTCGTAGGCGATGGCATCGTCAGTGGCAAAGAAGAACGCCCCGAGCCTGACCGGATCTTCGAGCGTCTGCGCGCGCGGCTGGTAGGCCTGGGCGAACGCCTCGAAGCAATGAGCGAGCCCCGCGTGGGCATCGGGGTGGTGGACCTTCATGTGCTCACGCAGCAATGCGGCAAAGCGATCAGGCGCCAGGCCCTGGAGCGTCACCGCATTGAACGCCGCAAGTTTCGCCCGGTCGAACTTCGCGTTGGATCTGCTGACCCGATCCAGGTCGAAGTTCCTCACGAGCGTGTCGAGGTCGAACCGCTCCTGCCCGTCCGTCGGCCACCAGCCCAGCAGCGCGAGGTAGTTGCACAGCACCTCAGGCAGGTAGCCGCTGCTGCGAAAATCCTTGACGTCAATCTCCGGCAAGGTCAGGTCGAGGGCCGCGGCAATGGCGCCGGCCACAGCCATGTCGTCCGAGGCCTTGGACATGAACGCGCCCATGTCCGTCGCGCTGACCCCGGGAACACTCGGCGACTCTCCCAGTTTTTCAACCGCCGCCTTGCGCGCCGCCTTGGCCTTGTCACGCTTGGACATTTTCGAGCCGTCGGCGTTGAGGATCGACGACAGGTGCGCATAGACCGGCCGAGGGTAGCCCAGAGCCTGCTGCAGGGCGATGTGCTTGGGCGTGTTGGACAGATGCTCCTGCCCGCGGATCACGTGCGTGACGTGCATGAGGGCATCGTCGACCACTACGGCCAGGTGATACGTCGGATAGCCGTCGGCTTTGAGAATGACGAAGTCTTCAAGCTGCTCGGGACCGAAAGTGACCTCGCCGATGACGGCATCGGTGAAGGTCACGGGCGCTTTGGCCATGCGCATCCGCACCGCGCCGTCGTCTTCGTAAGCCAGGCCGGCCTTGAGCAGGCGATCGACGTGCTCGCGGTAGATCGGCAGGCGGCGGCTCTGGTATTCGATCTCGCCGTCCCATTGCAGGCCCAGCCATCGCATGTCGTCGAGGATGGCCCGCGCGGATGCTTCGCTGGAGCGCTTCTGGTCGGTGTCCTCGACGCGCAGCAGGAACGTGCCCCCGCGGCCGCGGGCGAACGCCCAGTTGAACAGGGCCGTGCGGGCCCCGCCGATGTGCAGGGCTCCGGTGGGCGAAGGCGCGAAGCGGGTGACTACAGTCTTGAGGGTGGGGGAAGCCATGACCCGCGATTGTAGCGAGACCTGCTGCGCCGATCTGCCACCGCACCGCGGCTCGTTCAATCATTTACAATCGTCGCCATGCCCACCGATGCCCCCGCTTCGCTCGACTTCGTCCGTGAGATCGTGGCCGCCGACCTCGCCGCCGGCCGGCACGACCGGCAGGTCATCACGCGCTTTCCCCCCGAGCCCAACGGCTACCTGCACATCGGCCACGCCAAGAGCATCTGTCTGAACTTCGGCATCCCGCGCGACTTCACCGACCAGGCGGCCGTCGCCCGCACCCACCTGCGCTTCGACGACACCAACCCGGTCAAGGAGGAGCAGGAATACATCGATGCCATCAAGGCCGATGTCCGCTGGCTTGGCTTCGACTGGGGCGAACACGAATACTACGCTTCCGACTACTTCGAGCAGCTTTACGACTGGGCCGTCAGACTCATCGAGGCCGGCCTCGCGTATGTCGACGACCAGAACGCCGAGCAGATTCGCCAGACCCGCGGCACGCTCACGGCCCCCGGCACGCCCAGTCCGTGGCGCGAGCGGCCCATCGCGGAGAATCTCGATCTTTTCCGGCGCATGCGGGCCGGCGAATTCCCCAACGGCTCCAGGGTTCTGCGGGCGAAGATCAACATGGCCTCGCCCAACGTCAACCTGCGTGACCCGGTGCTCTACCGCATTCTGCATGCCGCCCACCCGCGCACCGGCGACGCCTGGTGCGTCTACCCCATGTACGACTGGGCCCACGGCCAGAGCGACTGGATTGAAGGCGTCACGCATTCCATTTGCACGCTCGAGTTCGAAGCCCACCGGCCGCTTTACGATTGGTGCATCGAACAATTGCAGAAACTCGGCGTCAAGCCGGCACGCGCGGTCGACCGCCCGCGGCAGTACGAGTTCGCGCGGCTTAACCTCAGTTACACGATGATGAGCAAGCGTAAGCTTCTGCAGCTTGTGCGTGAGAAGCACGTGCGCGGCTGGGACGACCCGCGCATGCCGACGATCTGCGGCCTGCGCCGCCGGGGGTTCACGCCCGAAGCGTTGCGCCACTTCGCCCAGCGCATCGGCGTGGCCAAACGGGAAAACATCATCGAAGTCGCCCTGCTCGAACACTGCCTGCGTGAGGATCTCAACAAGCGCACGCCTCGCGTCATGGCGGTGCTCGATCCGCTCAAGGTGGTCATCACCAACTACCCCGAAGGCCAGGTCGAAACACTCGAAGCGGTCAACAATCCCGAGGATGCGGCCCAGGGCAGCCGGGGCGTACCCTTCGCCCGGGAACTTTACATCGAGCGCGACGACTTCATGGAGAACCCGCCGGGCAAGTTTTTCCGCCTTGCGCCGGGGCGCGAAGTACGCCTGCGCTACGCCTACTTCATCACCTGTCAGGAGGCGGTCAAGGACGCGGCCGGCCGCGTCATGAAGCTACGCTGCACCTACGACCCGGCCACCCGCGGCGGCGACGCGCCCGACGGGCGCAAGGTCAAGGGCACGCTGCACTGGGTCGCCGCGCCCACCGCCGTCGAGGCCGAGGTACGCCTGTACGACCATCTGTTCACGAAAGAAGATCCTTCCGATCTGGATACCCCCGAAGGCGCTGACAGCGGAGACCAGCTCGCCGAGCTCACCGACGCCAGCACGTCGGCCACGGCGCGCGGCGTGAAGGCCGCCTGGCTTGCAAATCTGAACCCGGAGTCGGAGAAAGTCATTCGCGCCTTGGTAGAGCCCTCCGTCGCCGATCCCTCCGCCGGCCTGCCCGATCCTGCGTCGCTCTGGACCGATGGCATCGCCCGCTACCAGTTCGAACGTCTGGGCTACTTCTGTCTCGACGTCGAGGCGAAGGCCTTCCACCGACTCATCTTCAACCGCACCGTCACGCTGCGCGACACCTGGGCCCGGCAGCAGAAGAAGGGTGACTGAGGAGATCGGGGCTGTGGGCTTGTGCACGTCAGTGCGTCACGCCTGGCTCCTGACGCTATTCGCCAAGTCACTTGTTCAGTGCCGCTGCAGCCCGGCGGGTAGAATCCGCGTCCCATGGATGCCTTCCCCGGTCCGAAAAGCCGCGAGATGATCGACGAGCTGAAACGCTACGTCATCGTCGAGCCCAAGCCGTTTGTCGTGGACCTGGCGGGCAGTCGCGGCATGTGGCTGGCCACGGTGGACGACCAGCGCATCTTCGACTGGTGCGGCTACTTCGGGTCGCGTCTGCTGGGGCACAACCACCCCGCCCTGAGCGAACCGCTGTATCTCCAGCGTCTTCAACTGGCGGCCAACAACAAGGTCGCCAATCCGGATTTTCTCACGCGCGAGTGTCTGGACTATTACCGCCTGCTCCATACATTGGCTCCACGCTGCATGCGGTGCGACAGCCTGGAGGTCTACGCGGTCAATTCCGGCGCCGAAGCCGTCGAGAACATGATGAAGTACCTGATCAACCTGCACGATCAGAAATGGGCCGCACGCGGGCAGGAAGTGAAGCAGCGCCGCTTCCTGTATTTCGATCGCGCCTTTCACGGCCGGACTGTTTTTGCGCTCAACGTCACAGCCCTGAGCCACGACCCCGTCGTGACCAGGGACTTCAAGGGCTTCATCCCCGGCAACCTGCAGGTGCCATTCCCCCATGTCGACACCTCCCGGCCGGCGGCCGCGAACCGGGCGGTCATCGAAGAAAGCCTGGCGGCGGTCCAGACCTGTCTGGAGCGTTACGACGGCGAGGTGGTGGGCATCGTGGTCGAGCCGATCCAGGGCGCCGGCGGCCATCGCGTCGCGGAGTCGTGGTTCTTCCAACGGCTCAGCGAACTGGCTCACCGGTACGACACGTTCCTTGGCTTCGATGAAGTGCAGACGGCCGGGGGGCAGACCGGCGCCGTCTTCGCATGCGATCTGTTCGACCTGCCGCATCCGCCGCAGGCCGTCGCGGTGGCCAAGAAGTTCGGCAACGGGGCGGTCTACATGTTGCGGCCGATGACCGATCGCGGCGTGCTCGACAGCACCTGGGGCGGGTCGCTGGTCGACATGGTCCGCTTCTGCCGTGAGTGGCAGGTCGTGCGGGAAGAGAGGCTGATCGAGCAGGTGCCCGCGAAGGCGCAGGTTCTGGTCGACGGCCTGAACCGCCTGGCGGCCGAGCACCACCGGCTCATCTTCAACGTCCGCGGGATGGGTCTTTATCAGGGTTTGAGCGTCCGTCGACCGCAGGACAAAGGCCGGCTCATCGAGACGGCCCTTTGCGAACAGCAGATGCTGCTGCTCGGCGCCGGGGCGCAGTCCATACGATTCCGCCCGCCGCTCGATGTGACCGTCGACGACATCGGCCTGCTGCTCGATAAGCTGGATCGCGTTCTGCGCCGCCTGGCCGAGGAGCATCCGCCCGCATCGTGACAGGGCGGCTGGTCCTCATGCGGCCACTATCCCTCGCGGTGGAACGCATGCCGGCCAAGGAAGTCGCGGACGATCTGCAGGAAGAAGTCGGCGAAGGGCTCGGGGATGCCGTGGCCGCAATTGGGCAGGATGCACAACTCGGCGTTCGGGGCGGATTCGTACAACGTCGTCGGGATGCACACGCGGAAGAAAATGTCGCGATCGCCGTGGATGATGAGCATCGGCGCCTGGATCGTCCTGAGCTGCTCAGGCGTGTGCGCCAGGTCGCCGGGCGCGATCACCGAACCTTCCCATTGGTCGACCATCTTCAGGGCGTGGGCGCGTTTCTCCTCGCTGTCGAATTCTTCATTCGTAATCTGCTCGCGGCGCTTGGCGGCGATTTCGGACACTTTGCGTTGTGAGTAGTCGTCAAAAATGTAGGTGCCGATGACCGGCGTCATCGTCTGCACAAGCTCCGGCCGGGCCAGCACCATCGGGAAAAGCTGCATGGCGCCCGACGAGAAGCCGATGAAGTGGGCCCGTTTGATGCCCACGGCGTCGCAGAACGCGGCCAGATCCTTGCCCAGTTCGCTGTGCAGAATCTGCGGATTGCCGGGGTTGGTCGTTTCGCCGTGGCCGCGCCAGTCGACGACGTGGACGCGGTACCGCTCGGACAGAGGCTTGCCGAAGCGCATCATGCCCCGCCCGCGCCCATTGAAGCCGTGCAGCAGCACGAGCGGCTCCCCCTCCTCGGGGCCGAGGACTTCATAGTGGATCGAGATGTCACGGACGGCGATGTGCGGCATGGTGAAGTTCCTCAGAACGCGGTGTGAAGCCTCGTGAAGTCAGAATCCGTGGCGGCGGGCGAAATCGCTGAACGCCTCATTCTCCCACGAGAGGACGAACCAGTAACGATGCCGCGCGTCGGTCTGACACAGCAGGTATTCATAGTACTCGACGGCGCTGGCGAACCGGCTCTGCATCTCGCGGTTCAGGTAGGGGATGAGCACCGCGTGCCCGGCCAGCGGGGCGAGTTGCTCGACAGTGGTGTGTGGGTAATGAAACTCGACGGCTTTCACGGCCGGCCCCAGTTCGGCCAGGGCCGGTACATGTCGGCCCCAGTCGCCGCAGCAGTGAATCTGCAGCCCGCCGAACGTTTTCGCCAGACGGCGCAGGCAGGGCAGGGCCAGATCGCGGTACACCTCGGCCGAGAGCAGCGGCATCATGTCTTCGGTAAACGCCAGGCCGACGCTCGGCGGGAAGACCGTGAACGGCCAGGTGTATCCCGCGATGCGGCCGCCCGTCTGCTCGAAGTGGTAACGGGCGTAGTCGATCAGAAACGTCGTCACCTTGTCCAGCAGCACCGCAACCTTGTGCGGCTCCAGCACGGCGGCCATCAGCAGCTCCTGCTGGTCCATGATCTGGGCAGCGGTGTTGAACGGCCCCTGGAAGTCGGACATGCGCAGCCAGAGGCGATCGGTCCCCAGCCGGTCGGAGAGCTGACGCCACAGCCGCACCGCGCGCGATGCGATCATTGTCGGGTCGTCCACGGGGCGCGGCGTGATGGCCAGCGCCTCCTCGACGCTTCGTGCGACCGGATCGACGATCGAGTTTTCACCCAGGTCGTCCCATCGGGCGCGGCCGCCCCAGTGCAGCACGCCGCCGGCCAACTTGAAGTCGGGGGTGAAGCACGGCAGGTTGAGGCCCGGCATGGGGGCGGCCCGGCGCAGCCAGTCGATCGCGCGGGCGAGGATCGTCGGGTCGTCCTCGTCGGTCCGCATCGTGGTGCGCGCGGGGTAGTGGCTGATGAGCAACCGCTCTTCACCCGCCCAGAAGGCAGCCACACGCTGCTCACGCTGCGACAGGGTCCCCGCACGGCCGGGCCGCTGCTCGTACCAGGCGGCAAGTGAGTCCATAAGGAAGGCGGCTCAGGGTTGAGAACAGGCTGCAGCGTAGAATCGGCTCTTCAGATCGCAAAACCACGGCGTCATGGCCGGGTAGAGGCCGCGGCGCCACGCGGTGACGGCCAGGCATTGGTCCAAGGTTGTTCCGTCAAAGAGTTCGTATAATGTTAGGAGTATGGGTCAGCCGCCGCCTCCCCTTTGCGGGTCCGCGTTTGAATACCGCGACGCCTTGCCTCACGCCCCCGCGCGTGGCCGGGGCGCGGGGGTTAACCCCGGCAACCGCTTCGAGGCTGTCCGCCTGCACATGCTCGGCGAGTTCCTCGACGAAGACGCGGCGCGTCGACAACAGGATGGCCAACCCCTCCGGCAACCGCGGGTGCCCACGCAGGTCTTCGAGGACGCGACGCAGACCCTCATCAATCGCGTCAAACCAACCTCCGACGTGCCTTTCGACTGGACGCTCAATCCCTATCGCGGCTGCGAGCATGGCTGCGTCTACTGCTACGCCCGGCCGTACCACGAGTATCTGGGCTTTTCCTGCGGGCTGGATTTCGAGACCAAGATCGTCGCCAAGCCGCAGGCCCCGCGCATGCTGCTCGAAGAACTGGCCCGGCCGAGCTGGCGCGGCGAGCCGATCGTCATGTCCGCCATCACCGACATCTATCAGCCCATCGAAAAGCGCTTGCGTATCGCCCGCGGCTGCCTGCAGGTGCTGGCGGACTGCGGCCAGCCGGTGACGACGATGACCAAGAACGCCCTGGTGCTGCGCGACGTGGACCTTTGGGCGAAAATGTCCGCTCAGCGCACCGGCCGGGTGGTGGTCACGCTGGTGACGCTGGACCACGAACTGGCCGCGAAGCTGGAGCCGCGCGCCGCTTCGCCGTCGCGGCGGCTGCACATGATCCGTGAGCTGACCAAGGCCGGCGTGGCCGTGGGCGTCAACATCGCGCCGGTGATTCCCGGTCTGACGGACAAGGAGATGCCGGCCATTCTGCAGGCGGTCGCCGACGCGGGCGCCCGCCAGGTCGGGTGGGTGCTGCTGCGCCTGCCCTGGCAGCTCAAGGACGTGTTCCTCGACTGGCTGGGGCGCTGCACACCCGAACGGGCCGCCCACGTCGAGTCGCTGCTGCGTCAGAGCTTCGGGGGCAAGCTGTACCGTGCGGATACACGCATCCGCCGTCGGGGCCAGGGCGAAATCGCGGTTCAGATCGCCCGTATGTTCGACGTCTTCACGCGCAAGTACGGCCTGAACCGCGACGTGCGCCCCCTGTCGCGCCGCGCGTTCAGACGGCCGAATCGGCACGGCCAGTTGGGGCTCTTCGAATGAGCCGATGAAGTGCCATGCTCGTGGTGCCGCGAAATCGCCGCTGCATGCCAACGCGACAGGGTGGCGGCAACTCGACTGCCGCGCCGGAAAGCGACATCTCGCGGCATCGGTCCTCAGGGCGTTTTCGGACGCTGCGGAGCCGACGCGACAGACGCGCGCGTCCGGCGTAGTATTTGCATAGAGCCTGCCGTTGTTCACATCCGACAAGGAAACAGCCCAGATTCGAGACCTTCACCGCGTCAAGGCGCAAGAGGGTGATCCGCCTCTGGACAGGCGAGGGCGGGAAGCTAAGCCGCGGGCCTTCTGTGACCGATGTAACGGTTGTACGGTCGGGCACTTGGATGTGAACCGCGTTCGTCGCGGGAAAGTCGGCCGGGGAATAAGCTGGCGTAGCGGGAACGAAATGCCTTGCGGATGCGTAATCAGGGTGGCGGCGGACGGTCGCGGACGATGGGCGTGCGAGCTGACTGCCGCGGAGAGGCAAAGGTGAGACATGTTTGAACGCTTTACCGAACGTGCCCGCAAGGTGATGGCCCTGGCCAATCAGGAGGCCCAGCGGTTCAACCACGAGTACATCGGCACCGAGCACATCCTGCTGGGGCTGGTCAAGGAAGGCTCCGGCGTGGGGGCCAACGTCCTCAAGAATATGGACGTGGACCTGCGCAAGGTGCGCCTCGAGGTCGAGAAGCTCGTCAAGAGCGGCCCGGACATGGTCACCATGGGCAAGCTGCCCCAGACCCCGCGCGCCAAGAAGGTCATCGAATACGCCATCGAGGAAGCCCGCAACCTCAATCACAATTACGTCGGCACCGAGCACCTGCTGCTGGGGTTGCTGCGCGAACATGAGGGCGTGGCGGCCCAGGTGCTGATGAATCTGGGCCTGAAACTCGAGGAGGTGCGCGAGGAGGTGCTTAACCTTCTTGGCGCCGGCGTCGAGCCTGAGGAGGCAGCCGGGCCCGGCAAGGGCGCCCCGGAAGGCACGTCGGCCAAGGGCGGCAAGAGCAAGACGCCCGCGCTCGACAGCTTCGGCCGCGACCTGACCGAGCTGGCGGCCGAGGGCACGCTGGACCCGGTGATCGGCCGGGCCAAGGAGATCGAACGGCTGATCCAGATTCTCTGCCGGCGCACGAAGAACAACCCCGTGCTGCTCGGTGAAGCCGGCGTGGGCAAGACCGCCATCGTCGAGGGACTCGCCCAGCAGATCGTCAACAACGATGTGCCGGAAATTCTCGCCGAGCGTCGCATCGTGGTGCTCGACCTGGCGATGATGGTGGCCGGCACCAAGTACCGCGGCCAGTTCGAGGAGCGCATCAAGGCGGTCATGAACGAGGTGCGTCGGGCCAAGAACGTGCTGCTGTTCATCGACGAACTGCACACGCTGGTCGGCGCCGGCGGGGCCGAGGGCGCGATCGACGCGTCCAACGTCCTTAAACCGGCGCTGTCGCGCGGCGAAATCCAGTGCATCGGCGCGACCACGCTGGACGAATACCGCAAGTACATCGAGAAGGACGGCGCCCTGGAGCGCCGCTTCCAGACGATTCTTGTCGAGCCGCCCAGCAAGGACGAGACGGTGCTGATCCTCAAGGGGCTGCGCGATCGCTACGAGGCCCACCACCGCGTGCAGATCACCGACGAGGCGGTCAAACAGGCGGTCGAGCTTTCGACGCGCTACATCACCGGCCGCGTCCAGCCGGACAAGAGCATCGACGTCATCGACGAGGCCGGTGCCCGCGTTCGCCTGCGCAACATGAGTAAGCCGCCCGATCTCGCGGAGATCGAGGAGCAGATCGAGCGGCTGGCGATCGAGAAGGACGAGGCTGTCAAGGCCGCGGACTACGAGCGCGCCGCCGAGCTGCGCGACCAGGCCGAGTCCTTGCGCCGCAAGAAGGAGCAGATTCAGAAGGACTGGAAGGCGAAGGCCAGCGAGGTGGACGGCATCGTCGACGAGGAGGTGATCTCCGAAGTCGTCAGCAAGATGACCGGCATTCCGCTCACGCGCCTGGAGAAGGCCGAGAGCGAGCGCCTGCTCAAGCTCGAAGACGAGCTGCACAAGACGGTGGTCAGCCAGGAGGAGGCCATCAAGGCCGTCGCCAAGGCGATCCGCCGCGCCCGCTCGGGCCTGAAGGATCCCAAGCGGCCGATGGGCTCGTTCATCTTCGTGGGCCCGTCGGGCGTGGGCAAGACGCTGCTTTCCAAGAGCCTGGCGGAGTTCATGTTCGGTGACGCGGACGCGCTGATCCGCATCGACATGAGCGAGTACATGGAGAAGCACAACGTCAGCCGGCTCATCGGCGCGCCGCCGGGGTACGTCGGCTACGAAGAGGGCGGCCAGCTCACCGAGCAGATCCGCAGACGGCCGTACTCTGTCGTCCTGCTCGATGAAATCGAGAAAGCCCACCCCGATGTGTTCAACATGCTGCTTCAGATCATGGAGGAAGGCCAGCTCACCGACTCGTTCGGCCGGCATGTGGACTTCCGCAACGTGGTGCTGATCCTCACCAGCAACATCGGCGCGGACCTCATCAAGAGCCGCGGCGGTTTCGGCTTCAGCCAGCCCGATGAGGAGGCCGACTACCAGAAGATCAAGCAGACGCTCAACGGCGAGATCGAGCGGTACTTCCGCCCCGAGTTCATCAACCGCCTGGACGACGTGATCGTCTTCCGTCCGCTGACCCGCGACGACCTGATCACGATCGTCGAGTATGAGCTGCGGAAGGTGCGTCAGCGCCTTTCGACGCAGCAGATCGAACTCGATCTCGAGGACAGCGCCAAGCAGTTCCTCATTGAAAAGGGCTACAACCCGGACTTCGGCGCCCGCCCGCTCCGCCGCGCCATCGAGCACTTCGTTGAGGATGCCCTGTCCGAGGCGATTCTGCGCGGCGACGTGCACAGCGGGCAGGCCATCACCATGAGCAAGATCGCCGACGAAGAGGGCCTGAAGATCGAAACCAGACAAAGCGCCAAGCCGCATGAGCAGGTCGAGCCCGACAAAGTCGGCTCGGGTTCCGGCGCCGGTCCGAGCGGCAAAGCGGCGGAATCGACGTAAATCGACGCCACGCGGCGTTCGTGGATCAGGACACACCACACCCGCAGCCGCACGGCTGCGGGTTTTTCTTTCGGGTGCGGATGGGGTTGATCTCCGCCGCGGCGTCTGCGATGTTCAACCCCGGTCCGCCGCGACCGCTCGGGCGCGGCCGCCCGCCTCGTCGCGGTCGATGCGCCCGTCACGCAGATGGATGATCCGCTCGCAGCGGTCGGCCACCGAGGGGTCGTGCGTAACCATGATGATCGTCATGCCCTGGTCGTGAAGTTCGTCGATCATGGCGAGGATGGCCTCACCGGTGGCGGTGTCCAGGTTGCCCGTGGGCTCGTCAGCCATGATGAGGCTTGGCTCGCTGACCAGGGCCCGGGCGATGGCGACGCGCTGCATCTGCCCGCCGGACAGTTCGCTGGGCCGATGGTCGCCGCGATCGGCAAGCCCGACGCGCTCGATGGCCTTAAGCGCCATCGCGCGGCGTCTGTGGATCGGCAGCGACTGGTAGAACAGAGGCACCTCGACGTTCTGCAGCACGGTCAACTGCGGAATCAGGTTGAACGCCTGGAACACGAAGCCGATGTGTTTGCCGCGCAGGCGGCTGAGTTCGGCGTCGTCCATTTCGCGCACGTCGCGGCCGGCCAGCAGGTAGTGGCCTTCCGTGGGGCGGTCCAGGCAACCGAGCATGTTCATCATGGTGCTCTTGCCGCTGCCCGAGGGCCCCATGATCGCCAGATACTGGCCGCGCGGCACGATCAGGTCGACCTCGCGCAGGGCATGGACCAGCGGCGCCTGCGGGCTGGTGCGGTAGATCTTGCTCACCGCGCGCAGCTCGGCCACGACGCCGTCGCGGGATGATTCAAAACGTTCGCTCATGAAACCTCGATCTCGTAAGCGCGGGCGCCGGTTCGCCGTTCAGCCGGCCAGAATCCCGTCGATCGCCGCCAGTTCCTCATCGCTGAACGCCAGGTTGGCCAGGGCCCCGACATTCTCACGAATCTGCTCGCTGCGGCTGGCGCCGATCAGCGCGCTGGTCACGCGTGGGTCGCGCAGCACCCACGCCAGGGCCATCTGCGGCAGGCTCTGGCCTCGGGCCTGGGCGATCGCCGCCAGCTTTCTGGCCTTTTCGACGCGCTGGGGCGTCACGTCGTCGGGCCGCAGGAAGCCCGTCGCGCTGGCCGCCCGCGAGTCCGCCGGGATGCCCGACAGATACTTGGGCGTCAGCAGACCCTGGGCCAGCGGGCAGAACGCGATGATGCCGATGCCCAGCTCGCCGGCCGCGGCCGTCAAGCCCTTCTCGATCCACCGGTCGAACATGCTGTAGCTCGGTTGGTGAATGCTGATCCGCGTCAGCCCCAGGGTGCGGCAGAGTTCAGCCGCCTCACGCGTCTTCTCGGGGTTGTAGCTGCTGATCCCGGCATAGAGCGCCTTGCCGCTGCGCACCGCCTGATCCAGCGCACCGACGGTTTCCTCCAGCGGCGTGTCGGGGTCGAAGCAGTGGCTGTAGAAAATGTCCACATGGTCGACCTCCAGGCGGCGCAGCGACTGGTTGAGGCTGTTGAGAAGGTATTTGCGGCTGCCGCCCTTGCCGTACGGCCCCGGCCACATGCGGTAGCCGGCCTTGGTCGAGAGGATCAGTTCATGCCGCGGCAGGTGCTTGAGGATGCGCCCGACGTTCTTCTCCGCCGAGCCCGGCGGCGGGCCATAGTTGTTGGCCAGATCGAAGTGCGTGATGCCCATGTCGAAGGCGTCGAAGCACATCTGCTGGGCGGTGCGCTGATCGTCGTCGTCGCCGAAGTTGTGCCACATGCCGAGGCTGATGGCCGGCAGCACCAGGCCGCTGCGGCCGACGCGGCGGTAGGTCATCCTGTCGTAACGCTTGGAGTCGGGACGGTAGCTGGTGCGCATGACGCCATGTTGACGGCTGGCGGGCCGCGAGGCAACTGACGATGCGCGGCAGTCGGGTGGGGCCGGGTTCACGGCTCGAACGGATCCTCGACGTTGCGGCCATAGCGGAAGGTCACCAGTTGGCACGTGGGGCAGTGGTAGGCTTCGAGCTTGGCCCGGCGAAACCACGAACTCGTGCCCGCCAGCGCCCGCGCGAAAGGCAGGATGCCGGGGCGGTGGGGGTGGTCGAACCAGAGAATGCCGCCACCCGTCGGGATGTAGCCGTGCCGCATGCGGACCCCGCACTGCGGGCAGCGCAACTTGTGATGTTCGAACCCGCGACTCATGACAGGTGCAGTATAGAGGCGCGCGACTGGCCTGCCGATCGTCGAGGCGGCGGCTACCCGGGGCTTGCGCCCCGGGCTTTGGTCCATGGAATCGCAGACCCCAGCCTGCCCTTACCGTGCGTACTCGACCGTCCGCATTTCACGCAGCACGGTCACGCGGATCTCGCCGGGGAAGGTCATTTCCTCGCTCACGCGCCGCGCGATGTCGCGGGCGATGTAGTGGCAGTTGGCGTCGTCGACCTGCTCGGGGTCGACGATGACGCGCACCTCGCGGCCGGCCTGGATGGCGTAGGCTTCACGCACGCCTTTAAGCGACGTGGCGATGGCCTCGAGCTGCTCCAGTCGTTTGACGTACCGTTCGAGTGTCTCACGCCGGGCGCCGGGTCGTGCCCCGCTGATCGCGTCGGCCGACATGACGATCGGCGTATACACGCTGGTCGCGGGAATGTCGTTGTGGTGGCCTCCGATGGCGTTGAGCACTTCCTCACGCTCGCCGAACTTCTTGCAGAACTCCATGCCGATCGCCGGGTGGCCGCCCTCGGCCTCGTGGTCCATCGCCTTGCCGATGTCGTGCAGAAATCCGCACCGCCGGGCCAGGTCCGGGTCCAGTCCAAGTTCGTCGGCAATCACCTGGCACAGATACGCGGTCTCCAGCGAGTGCTTGAGGATGTTCTGGCCGTAGCTGGTGCGGTAGTGCAGCCGGCCCATCATGTCGGTGATCTTCGGGTCCAGGCCGCGGATGTTGGCCTCGATCGCCGCGTCCTTGCCCGCCTTCACCACGCGCCGCTGAATCTCCTCGGTCATCTGCTCGACAATCTCTTCGATGCGGGCCGGGTGGATGCGACCGTCGTCCAGCAGCTTGCGCAGCGCCTCGGCCGCGATCACCCGCCGCACCGGGTCGAAGCACGAGACCACCACCACGCCCGGCGTGTCGTCGACAATCACGTCCACGCCGCTGGCCTTCTCGAAGGCGCGGATGTTGCGCCCCTCGCGGCCGATGATCCGCCCCTTCATGTCGTCGTTGGCGATCGGAATCGTGGTCACCGTGCTGTCGGCCGTGTGCTCGGAGGCGTAACGCTGAATCGCCTGAAGCGTGATCTTCAGGGCGTTTTCCTTCGCTTCCTCCTCCGCCTGCTCGGTCACCCGTTTGATGATCTGGCCGGCCTCGTGCTGCATCTCCTGCTCGACCAGACGCAGGGCTTCCTTTCTCGCGTCATCGGCCGAAAGGTTGCTGATGCGCAGCAGCGCCTGCTTCTGCTCCTGCGTGCCCTTGTCGATGAGTTCCTTCTGTCTGTCGATCAGTTGCGTCAACTCGCCCTCGCGCTGTTCGACGCCCGCCTCGCGCTGCTTGATCTTGGCGTCCAGATCGTCGAGATATTTTTCCTTAGTGGTCAGGACATCGAGCTTGCGGTCGAGGTTGTCCTCGCGCTTGGTCAGGCGCTGCTCGACCTCCTTGAGCTGCTCGCGGTCCTGGGAAAGCTGGCGGACGAACTCCTCGCGCCGCTTGGCCAGGTCGTTGCGGGTGTCCAGCTCCATCTGCTTCTGGAGCGTGCTGGCCTCGGCTTTGGCGTCATGGAGAATCTGCTCGGCCTCGCGGCGGGCGGCGCCCAGGGCCTGTTTGCCCAGCAGGCGGCCGATCAGAATCACCCCGCCGATACCCAGCGCCAGGCCGATTACCAGCCCGACGGCCGCGCCGCCGCCCTGGGCGAGCGTGGCGGTCCATGCGGCGGGAATCGGCGAGGGCGCAGCGACGTTCAGGAGCGTGAGGGACGCGGGAATAGAGGCGTACACGGGCACGACAACCCCCTTTCAGTGCGTCGTCGCGGGCCGGGGGCGCGCGATCGACCACGGGTGCGGGTGGCGTGCGACTGAGCGCGAACCGGCCTCGATGCGTCGGGGCCGATGGGCCTGCCGTGGCTGCATGCAATGCTGGAGACGAGCCTGGTCGAGCGATCCGGAGAGATTGGCCGATGGGAGCGTCACCCGCGACGGGGGCCCGGCGGCGCGGCACCGAGACGCGCGAGGGGTGAGCTCCGCAAAACCACATGTCCCGGTCTCGCACAGGAGCCCGGGGGCCGCGATCCATCGAACTTTCTGGGCCGACTTATCCGCCGGCAGCGGTGGTTCATCGTCAATCTATCCCGCCTGGATTCTGTCCGAGGCGGCCGAGGCCCGCTGACATCGGTCACAGTCGGGCCCGCGGCTGATCGGTCGCGGTCGCCAGCACCTCGCGGCAGACACACGCCGTATGTTTTCGAAGTGCCCATCCCTTGCGGTCCATGGCGGCCGATTGTCGGCCGCTCGCCCAAGGCCGCATAAGGGCTGAACTCATACAAAGTTAATGTACCTTTGCCATCCACCGGCCGTCAAATCGGACGTGTGGGGGCATCGGTCGCGGGCTCGACGTCCTCACTTTCCGTTTTCCGTCCGAGGCTGTTGCCGTAGCGTACCTGACGCATGCCCAGGAACACGAACCATTCGAACGCCAGGGCGGCCATTCCCAGCACCACAGCCAGGCCAATCCAGCGGCCGCCAGGAAGCTCGGCCAGTCGTCGCCAAGCGTGACGCAGCACGACGAAGTGCAGAAAAGTCCGCCACCACAGTTCATGAAGCAGTGGTGCCAGCATCCAGCCGATCGCCGCGTAGCACGCCACCTGTTCCGCCCGCCGCAAGCCCATTCGCCAGCCGCGCCGCCGCGAAAAGAACGCGACGCCCAGCGCCTCGACGTAGCTGGCCACAATCATCGTCGCTACGAGGATGACGAGACTTCTCAAAATCAAAAAGAAACGTGACCACGGTAGACCCGGGAACTCCCTCAGGAAACCCCATCCGGTCAGCGCCCAGACGACCGTTGCGACCAGCACGGTCAGCAGTAGGAACTTTCGGTCGCGCCATGCTCCCTGATCCAGCCTCATCATCCGAAACGCCCGCCGCGGCCGGGTCAGCACCAGCCACCAGGTCGCGAAGAACGCCCGAATCGACGTCCGCCGCTGCCACGGCAGGCCGGGCCGATGCGCCACGGGATCGGACGCTGCGATCGCCTGGCCGCACTCCGGGCAGTCGCCGTCGCCCGCCAGACCGCGCAGCGGATATCCGCAGTGTTCGCAAAGGCTCTGATCATCCGGAAATGGTATCGGCGGCGGGTTGGCGTCAAGGAGGCGGGCCATCGCGGCGATTGTAGTCGCCCGCTAAACTTGAACGCCATGATCGCTCTCATGCTCATTCTCCTGGTCGCTGGTGTCGGACTGGCCCAGGGCGTCAGCAGCACGCAACAGGTCACCGCCCGCTGGCTGCGTCTGGGAGGCCTGGTCGCCCTGGCGCTGCTGGTGACGGCCGATGCGATGACGAGTCTGACCGACGGCCTGCGCTGGGGCCGGCATATGCTCTTCGCTCTGCTGGCTGTCCCCGTCGTCGGACAACTGATGGCGGTGCAAAGCGGTCGACTGCGGGCCCAGCGGCTCCTGGCCTGGGCGACGTGGGCGGTCGGTTCGCTGCTGGCGGCCGCGCTGCTGCTGCGCATCATGGCCCAGACGCTGCGGGTCGGCGCGATGGAGCGCTTCATACCCGAAGGCAGTTGGGCGCTGGCGTGTCTGGCGGCGGCGGGGCTGAGCGCCGGCCTGCTGGGCGGCGGGCTCATGACCATGCTGCTGGGCCACGCTTACCTCACCGCCGGCGGCCAGATGACCCAGAAGCCGTTTCGACGACTCACCGCCATGCTCGGCATCCTCGTGCTGTTGCGCGGGCTCCAAAGCGCGACGACAGGCCTCGGGCCGTGGTCGCAGATGGTCGCCGCCGGCGCGACAGGCCCGATGCTCACCCCGCAGGTCGCCTGGGATCTGGCCCTGCTCGCCGCCCGCTACATCGTCGGGCTGATTGTGCCAGCCGCGTTTCTCTACATGACCTGGGACTGCGTCCGCCGCCGCAGCAATCAGTCGGCCACGGGCATCCTTTACGTCGCGTTCGTCCTGCTGATTCTCGGCGAAGGCGCAGCCCTGGCGCTGATGCGATCGGTCGGCGGCGCGGTGTTCTGAGCGCGCCCGACCGTTCACGCCCGGCCGGTGAAGCGCATGCCGCCGGTGACCTGAGGCGGGGGCACGTCCAGTCGCTGCCCGCCGATCATCTGCCCGTAAACCCGCGCCAGATCGCCGCAGTATCGCTGCCGCGAAAAGAAGCTGTACGCCTCGTGACGGGCCATGTCGCGCAGGGCCCATGCAAGCTGCCGCTCGTCGCGCAATTGCAGGAGCTTCGCGACCAGTGCGGCCGCGTCGCCGGGTCTGGCCAGCAGGGCCGAATGACGATCTTCGACAATCTCGCTGACCGCATAGGACGCTTCGCCGACGATCGGCACGTTGGCGGCCATCGCCCAAGGCAGCGCCAGCCCGCCGCCCGCCTCACCCAGCGCCAGGGCCGCATCGCAGCCGGGCAGCACGTTCCACGGCCGGGCGGCTGCGGGATCGGTGCGCCACGTGTCGCGGCTCGGCGTGCATCGTCGGCCGCACTGGCGCGGGCTGATGAGCATGAGCTGCTCGCCGGTCGCGCTCGCCTGCGCCATGATCGCCCCGGCCGTGCCCACCTCCGCCGCCTGCGGCGGATCGGCCAGCAGCAGGCATACCCGCGTTGCCGGCTCAGCGCCCCAGGCTTGGCGCAGCGCCTCACGCCGCCGCGCCTGGATGCGCGCCATGTCGACCGCCGGCCGCACGACCACAGCCGCATCCTCCGTCACGCCGCCCGCTAGCAGCTCGCGCCGCCGGGTGTTGCTCGTCGCCAGCAGGCCGCAGCGCCCGGGCGCCTGATCCAGCAGCACACGCAGCCAATGCACGCCACGCGGGCCCAGCGGCCGGGTGACGCTCAGCACCCGCGGCCGATCAGGACACGCCATCGCCGCCAGCGACAAGGCTCGCGGCGACCAGGTGTGAATCAGGTCGATGGAGTGTCGGCACGCTTGGCGGCGCAGCGCGCCGGCGCTCAGAGCGGTCAAGGCCGGCCAGACCCGCAGCCAGGTCATGGGCGTCAGCCCCAGCGTCGCGGTGTACGCCAGGTCGGCCGGCCTCCCGAAGCAGGCCAGATGCTGTTCGATCTCGCCCAGACGGCCGAAGTTGTCAGCCAGCATGGCCAGCACGGCTGGCCGGGCGGTGGTGGGGCGGTCAAGAAGGTGCAGGATCCGCATGGGGTCGGGTCTGGGGTTTGGGCCTGGGGCCGGCGAAGTGCTCAAATCGCTCAAGCCGGGGTGCAAGCCCCGGATCTCCCGCCCGGGCGCACCGTCCACCGCGTCACTGCGCCGGGCCGGGACGATCGTAGGGAATCTGTTCCTTGCGATGTTTGTAGAACAGCCGCGCCACTTCGATACCCGTGCGGTCGGCCAGGTCGCGCAGGGTGGCGGGCAGTTGCACGCGGCGCTCATCCAGTTGCGTCCGGGCCGGCAGCTCCGCCGCGACCAGGTAGCCGCGATCAAGGCCCGCGGCCGAATCGTCGCCGGACGGAAACAGGCGTCGGCTCGCCTGCGCGTCGATCACTTTCACGCGCACCTGGGCCCTTGGCCGCAGCACGCCCGGCTCGCGGATCAGGGCCGCGTCGTCCACATACACGTAAATCACCTGGGCCGCGCCCAGCGCTCGGCCGACGGCATCGACGGGCGTGCGGGCAAACTGATCGCCCAGTTGGCCCGCCAGGTCGACGGCCGCCTGCTGGCTGACCACATGGGACACGACGCCGGCCTGTTGCAGGTCGAACCCGATGCGGCTGGCGATCACCGCTGGAGCCTCGGCCAGTTGCAGCCGTCCGCCGGGGTCGTCCACGAGTACGAGTGTCGGCCGGTCGGCCAGGTCGTAGCGCGGCGAGACAGTTTTGGTGTCAAACCCCGAGGCCATGAAGCCCCATATTTCGCAGCCGCCCAGGCAGCCGATCACCACGAGGCCCAGCAGCACCACGGCGCGCCGCGGCATGGGGCCGCGCCGGTCCAGCGTCTTGGTCGTGCTCACTGGCGCACCTCGTAGTCATGGAAGAGCCGCGCCACGTCACGCGCCAGCATGCGGCTGAGGCCCAGGGCGATGTCCCGCGGCTGGGCGTCGGTGAATCCGAATGCCCGGTCTTCGGGGAAGCGGCTGCTGACGACCGCGGCGAAACGCGGATTGGCGGGGTCGGCCGCGTCGGATTCGTAGACGCTCACCTGGGCGGTGGCCGTCCCCAGCCACAGGTAGTTGTTTTCCGGATCTCGCAAACGGAAGCTGGTCAGATCGACGATCACCAGCCGCTGGGCGTCCAACGTCTGGTAGAGCGTGTGCGGCGGCTGCAGCGACCAGAAGGGATTGTCCTGCTGCAAGCCGGTCGTGACGCGCGGGTCGGCGACGTCGGCGGCGGCGACCCCGCGCCGCACCGTGGTGGCGATCAGGGCGGCCAATTGTTCGGCCAGGTCCGGCTGCCGCGCCAACGCGTCATCCGGTGCGGCCACCAGCACAGCCACGCGCTGGCCCTCCAGTCCCAGGTATTGCGCCTTGAAGTGGCGGACCTTCGGTTGCCCCAGCCCGCAGCCGGCCAAGCCCAGCACCAGCGCCAGCAGGCATGCCGCCGCCCCCCGGGCCCACGGAACAGGGCCGTGCGTCACCGTCGTTGTCAGGTCGCCTCTCGCGTTCATGTCCAGTCTCCCGGTCAGCCCAGACCCCATGCCGCGATCATCCGAAACGCCCAGGCTCCCAGCACGATGGCGCCGACGATCAGCAGGGTCATCGGCCGCCACAGCGGCCGGAGCATCGCCGCCACGTCCAGCCCACGCCACAGGGCGTAACCGCTGACCCACGCGAGCATGGCCGCGACCAGCGCCAGCAGCGCGCCCGCCGGCTGGACCACAAACGCCGTCGCCAGATGTCCGTGGGCCGCGAGGCTGACGGCCGTGGTCATGCCGCAGGTGCTGCACGGCAGGCCGGTGTATTGCTCGAAAGCGCAGGCGGGCAGGCCCAACTGGGTGTGCGTGCCCATCCCCGTGGTCGCCGGCTGCAACGCCGCACCCACCCCCAGCAGCGCCAGGCAGCCGCTCAGCAGCAGCGCCGCGGTGATCCGCCGTCGCACCACGCCCGGTGAGGCCGTCTGATCCGACGCCGCGACCTGGGCCGCCAGATCTCCCGCACGCATTGAGCTGAGTCGGCTGGTCATAGGGCAAAGCGTAGACCGGGGCCGCGGGCTTGGCAAAAGCCTCGGCCGTAAGGACGTACAATGACCCGATGGCCGATCCCTCACCCCTGCCGTCTCCCCCGCCGATCGACCGCCGCCCGCGTCGCCCGGCCGACGACCTGCTGGCCCCCGGCAATCGCGATGCGGGTCTGCTCGCGCGTCGGCGACGAACGTTTCGCCGCCAGCGCCGCCGTATGGCCCTGGCCGCACGCCGGGGCGTGGCGGTGTTTCCGACGCTTTGCACCTTGGGCAACGCCCTGTGCGGGTTCATGGCCATCTTCCTCGCCAGCCGCGAGCCGACGGCCGACCTGCCCTTCGGCTGGTCGCCGCTGGTGCTGGCCGCCTCCTGCATCTTCCTGGGCATGTTCTTCGACGCTGTCGATGGCCAGATCGCCCGCCTGACCCGCAGCACCAGCGGCCTGGGGGTCCAGCTCGATTCGATGGCCGACATGGTCAGTTTCGGCGTCGCGCCCGCCTTCATCGCCGTTCAGCTCGCGGGCGTGAGGACGCCGTTCTTCTCGGTTCGCGGCGACCACTACTACGATCGGGCGGTGCTGATCATCGCCTGCATCTACGTGGCGTGCGCGGCCCTGCGGCTGGCACGGTTCAACCTCGAGGCGGATTCGGGTCACGAGCGCATCCACACGGTGTTCCGCGGTCTGCCGTCGCCGGGCGCGGCGGGAACCGTCGCCGGCCTGGTGCTGCTGCACGCCCATCTGCTGGCGGGCGAGCCGGCCTGGCGGGCCCAGTCCGCGGCCATGGGACTGCTGGGCATCATGCTCCTGACCGCCTTCGCGATGATCAGCAGCCTGCCTTATGTCCACGTGCTCAACCGTTACCTGCGCGGGCGCGCTCCGTTCGGCTACGTGGCGATGGGCGTCGTCCTGCTGCTTCTGCTGTCCATCGCGCCACACTGGTCGATCGCCTGCGGGTTCACCGCCTACGCGTTGTCGGGCCCGGTGGCGCGGCTGTCGCGTTGGCGTCAAGGCCGGCCCCGGCCCTTGCCGCGGGACGCGGCTTCGACCCCGCTGAGATAGAAGCGTCCGCCGGTTCAACCGCGGCGGGCTATTCCTCGTCGAATTTGCGGTCAACCAGGGCTCGCAACGCCGTCAGCGCGTCCAGGGCGTCGGGCCCCTGGGCCTCGATGGTCAACTGCGTGCCCTTGGTGGCTGCGAGCATCATGACCTGCATGATGCTCTTGCCGTCCACCGTCTGGGCGCCCTTGGCCACGCGAATGTCGGCTCGAAACCCGTTGGCGGTGTCCACAAACGACATCGCCGGCCGGGCGTGCAGCCCCAGCCGGTTGCTGATGGTGACGGTCGCGCTGTGTTTGGACGCATCGGCCACGGCTATGCCGACGGCGCATCGGAGCGGGCGGTTCACAGCTCCTGGCCGTCAGCCTCCTCGATCAGTTCCATGACCTGGTCCGCCGTCGTCGCCTGGCGCAGAAAGCGACGGAACGTCTCCTGCTGCAGATGCGAGAAGATGTTCTCCATCGCCTGCAGATGTTCGTCGGGCTTGTCGGCCGGCGACAACAGTAAAAAGACCGTGTAGACCGGGGCCTTGTCCAAGGCGTTGAAGTCCACGCCGCCGCCGCTGACGCCGACGGTCGCGGTCATCTTCTTGATCTTTTCGTGTTTGACGTGCGGCACCGCCACGCCTTTGCCGAACCCGGTCGATCCCTTTTTCTCACGATCCAGGATCATCTTGACCAGCGTGTCGCGCAGCGCCTTCGGGGCCGCGCCGGCTTTCACCAGGGCGTCCACAAGTTCGGCGATGACCTCGTCGCTGCGCGTGGCCTGAAGTTGCGGAACGATGGCGTCCTTGTACACGAAATCACGAAGCTTGAGCATGGCGGGGATCCTGGTCCGCGGCCGGGGGCGTCGGCCGCGGTGGGGCGGCGTGGGGCGACGTCCGCGGCGGCCGGTCGGAACTAATGCTTGCGATTGCGGGTCTTGTCCTTGTGGTCGGTCAACTGGCGTTCGAGTTTGTCGTTGGCCGCGTCGATGCAGGCGTAAAGATCCTGACCGCGGGATCGGGCGATGAACGGCTCATGGTGGTCGGCCTGCACGCGGACTTCGATCTCGAAGTCCAGTTCAACCTTGTCGGCGACGATCGCCACCGCCTGCACCCGGTCGTAAAAACGTGGCAGGCGGCTGACCTTCTCCTCCGCGTACTGGCGGATCGCGGGGGTGATGTCCATATGCCGGCCGGTCACGGTGACTTCCATGTTCATCTTCTCCAGAGGCGCCCAGGCCGCAGGTCGAGGCCGGGGCGAGGGCTTCAGGCCGTCCGCGTCGGATTCGCGTCCGTGGTTTCGTCAGGCGCCATGGTCGCGCCCCATGCGCCGCCTTCGAGGCCGCGCTGCGAATTGGGCAGCACCACGCCGCCACTGATCGTGAACCGCAGCGCTTCCTCGATGCTGATGGGCAATTCTACAGTATCCTTCTTTGGCACGGTGATCACGTAGCCGGTGAACGGCGTGGGGGAGCTGGGCACGAAGACGGTCAGCAACGGCCCGTCGGGCCCGCGGCTGAGCTGCAGCATCGGCTCGCCGGTCACCAGCCCCACCGACCACAGCCCCTTGCGCGGGTACTGCACCGCCACCACCCGGTTGAACTGGGCCCGTCTGCGGTCGTCGTCGCCGACGAAAAAGTCGGTGATCTGCTTGATCGAGGGGTAGACGCGGCCCAGCAGCGGCACCTTGCGGAACAGCTCCTCACCCCGGGCGTACAGGCGCCGCCCGATGTACGAGCCAAGCAGCGCCCCGACGCTGTAGATCAACGCCACCGCGATCACCAGGCCGATCAGGTTCATCGCCGACCACGAGCCGATCGCTGCCGAGTCCCACCAGCGGCGCAGGGCGTGGCGACGGGCGGAAGGTTCGAGAAACTCGCGCAGATTCTGCTGTTCGCGTTCCGGCGTCCAGGCCGGGCCCAGCGTCTGCGCCATCGCCTCGCGCCGCGCCCGCCAGCGGGCCGCCTCATCGCCGCCCAGGTGCTCCTGCGCATACGCGAAGTCGCGGGCCGTGGGCCTGGGCCAGTCGGTGGTCAGAATGATCATCTGGCGCACGCCGCGGTTGATCGGCTCAGCGATGCGCGTGTCGACGAAGTTGAAGGCGACCATCAGCAGCCAGAAGGTGAGCACCGTCGGCAGCACGATCGCCAGACCCCGCACGAACAAGTGCCGGAAGTTGCCCAGAAAAGTGCGTTGACGGCGACGGGGCATACGGTTCCCGGAGGCAGGCATGCGAGTTGGCTCAAACAGGTCACAGGATAGCGGCTGCCGCGACGGCCCGCCAAGATGCGGCCCCGCCAATGCGCCGACAACCAGCGGCGGACGCCTCGGCTATCATGCCCCCCGGCGCCGCCCGCACCGGCCTGCGACGCCTTGGTTCCGATGTCGGCCGCCTGGAGAGGTCCATGATCCCCCGCACCACCGCTGCCGCGCTCGCCAGCCGCGACGCCATCGCCGCGATCGTCACCCGGACTGTCGACGCCCAGCCCGTCACCGACCTGCACACGCACTGCTATACGCCGAAGTTCGGCTCATCGCCCCAGCCTGGGGGACTGCTGCTGTGGGGCATCGACGAACTGGTGACCTACCACTACCTCGTGGCCGAGGTCTTCCGCGTCGTCCCCGCGGCCAGCCTGCCCTACGAAGCCTTCTGGAAAATGTCCAAAACCCAGCAGGCCGACCACATCTGGAAGCATCTGTTCGTTGAAAACACCCCCCTCAGTGAAGCCTGCCGCGGTGTGCTCACCACGCTCCAGCGCCTGGGCCTGGACCCCAACGAAAGGACGCTCGAACCCTACCGCAAGTGGTTCGGCCAGCAGACGCCCAGCGGCTACATCGACACCGTCATGCGGATCGCCAACGTCGACTGCATCACCATGACCAACCCCGTCTTCGACGACCACGAACGTGCCATGTGGGACCAGGATCCGGCCGTCGGCGACGACCCGCGCTTCCGCGCGGTGCTGCGCATCGATCCGCTGCTGCGCGACTGGCCGGGCGCTGCGAAGAGGCTCGCCGCCTGGGGCTACGACGTGGCCGAGGATTTCTCCGGCCGCACCGTCGACGAAGTCCGCCGCTTCCTCACCCACTGGCTGGACCGTATGAAGGCGGTCTACGTCGCCATGAGCCTGCCCCCCGAGTTCCGCTACCCCGATCCGGCCAACCCCGGCGGCAACCGCTTCATCAGGGACTGCCTCATGCCCGTCTGCGCCTATCGCGGCCTGCCCTGGGCGATGATGATCGGCAGCAGACTGCGGGTGAATCCCGCCCTCGGCGACGCCGGCGACATGGTCGGCAAAGCCGACGTCCAGGCGGTCGTCACCCTCTGCCGTGAATTTCCCGACAACAAGTTCCTGGTCACCATGCTCAGCCGCGAGAACCAGCACGAGTTGTGCGTCGCCGCCCGCAAGTTCGGCAACCTGATGCTCTTCGGCTGCTGGTGGTTCCTCAACAACCCCTTAATCATCGAGGAGATGACGCGCATGCGCCTCGAGCTGCTGGGCACCAGCTTCATCCCCCAGCACTCCGACGCCCGCGTCCTCGATCAGCTTATCTACAAGTGGGACCATTCCCGCCGCATCATCGCCAAGGCACTGACCGACAAGTACGCCGACGCCGTCGACGCGGGCCTGGCCCTCACCGAAGCGCATGTGAAGCGCGACGTGGCCATGCTGCTGCGCGACAACTTCCGCAACTTCCTCGCCCGTTGAGCCGCGATCCCTTCGCCGTGACGTGCAGCCGCGTTTCGAAGAGACGTGGTCTGGTCACCGCACGTCATCCGACAACCCGCGCCTCGGGCTCATAGGCGATTTCCACCGGCCGCCCGTTGTCGGCGATGGAGATCCGCGCCGCCTCGACCACCAGCTCATTGACAAAGCTGTTGGCCGGTGTCGCGAGGATGCCGCGCTCGTCGATCGCGGCGATGCGCGTGCGGCGGGCCGCGGCCTGCGCGCCCGCGCCGTTCACCTCGATCGCCGCCAGCACGTTCGCTTCGATCGATTCGTAACCGTACCCCACCGGCCGCAGCCCTTCGCCCGTCCAAGGCACCAGGCGGAAGTAGTCCGGGTTGATGAACCGATAGAACGCGCCGCCGCTGTCGTCGACGTACCCATGCGCCACGCCGCGCCATTGATCGTTGTGACGGATGATCGCCCCGCGGTGCTCGCCGTCCGGGCCGTCGCCTTCGCAGAAGAGCGTTATGCCCTGGTCGTTGGGGCCGGCCGCGTCGTCGGGATAGCCTAGACCATTGACGCAGGTCAGGATGCCGCCGTTCTCGAACACCACCTGGCCGCTGGACCATAGCCATGCCTGGTTGCCGTTGGGGAACCTGCCCATCACGCCGCGCACCGCGACCTGCGTCGGCCGCAGACCGGTGACGAAATACACCTGATCCACGTAGTGGCAGCCGACGTAGGTGAACGGGTCGGCCTGGTCGGGCGTGAACCACTGCTGGAAGTTGGAGTGCCTGTAGTAGTAGGGCTCGACCATGGTCGCGTAGCCGACGCGGAATTGTCCGAACCGCCCGCGGCGGTATTGCAGGCGCGCCTCCAGCGCCCGGCGGTCGAAGCGCTTGTGGTACTCGATGCCGACGAACAGCCCGCGCTCGCGCGCCAGGGCCTCGATCCGTCGCGCGTCGCCGATCGTCTGCACCAGGGGCTTGACGCACAACACATGCTGGTCGTGCTCCAGCGCGAAGCGCACCATCGCGTCGTGCAGCCGATCGGGCGTGGCGATCACCACGAGCTGCCGCGGGCGCATCGCGGCGATCACCTGTTTGTAGAGATCCGGCTCGCGCCGGGCGGGGTCGCTGTCCAGCGCCGGATGCGCCTCGAAGGTCTGTCCGGGGAACGCCTGGGTGAAGCGATCGTTCACCAGCTCGCGCAGCCGGGCCGAACTTGTCGCCGCGATGTGGATCGCGCCCACGTGGCCCAGCCGCTGAAGGTGGTGCAGCGACGGCAGAATCTGGTCATGCACGATCATGCCGCCGCCGACAATCGTGACGTCGATCGGCCGCGCCTTGTCCGTCGTCTGTGCCGTGGTCATGCCGCGCTCTCCTCGATCGCCTCTTGCAGGCTGCGTTCCAGCACACCGATGCCCTCGCGCAGGGCCGGCTCTTCGATGACCAGCGGCGGGCAGATCTTGATGGTCGCCCCGCCCACGCCCACCGGGGCGAACATCAGCAGGCCGCGCTCCACGCACCGCCGCACCACGTCGCCCGCCAGTTTCGCATCCGGCTCGGTCGTACCTGGTTGGACCATCTGCAGCGTCGCCACCAGTCCGCGTGCGTCGGCCGCGCCGATGGGGTTGGTCTTCGCCGGCCCGAACCGCGTCTGGATCCGCCGAAGCTCCGCCAGCAGAATCCCGCCCAGCCTCGCTGCATGCTCCACCAGCCGCTGATCCTGAATCACCCGCAGGCTCGCCAGGGCCGCGGCAGCACAGACCGGATTGCCCGTGTGCGTGCTGGTCATGGAGCCGGGCGGGAACTGGTCCAGCAGCGCCGCCCGGCCGATCACCGCCGACAGCGGCAGGCCGCTGCTGATGCCCTTGCCGCAGCAGATCAAGTCGGGCGTGATGTCGTAATGCTCGAAGCCCCAGAACCGGCCCGTGCGGCCGAAGCCCGCCTGTACTTCGTCGAAGGTCAGCACGACATCGTGCGCGTCGCACCAGGCCCGCAGCTGCTGGATGTAGGGCGGCGGGGCGAACGCGGCGCTGCCGCCCTGGTAGGTCTCCATCATCACGCCCGCGATCTGCGACGGCTCGAAGCCCTGTTGGGCCAGGGAGCGCTCGAAGACCTCGAAGCCGGTGTCGACCTGCCGAAACCCGTCGGGGAAGGGAATCTGCACCATCGCCGGGTCGAGGTTGACGATCCACTGCTTCAGGGCCTCCACCCCGCCGGCCATCTGCGCCCCCAGCGTGCGGCCATGAAACCCGTGCCGGAAGCTGACGATGCCGATCTTCTTGCGCCCGCCGACCGCCAGGCCGCGGGTCCGCATCAGCTTGATGGCGCACTCGGTCGCCTCCGAGCCGGTGGTCAGCAGAAACACCTTGTCCAGCCCCTGGGGCGCGACCCCGGCCAGGGCCTCGACCAGTTGCGAACGGACGTCGGTGGCGAAGCAGTAGGTGTGCATGAGCGGGTGGTCGATCTGGTCGCGGGCCGCCGCCACCACGCGCGGATGGCTGTGCCCTGCGTTGGCCACCAGCACGCCTGAGCTCCAGTCCAGCCACATGTTGCCCCAGGCGTCATGCACCTGGCAGCCCTGGGCCCGATCCCAGACGACCGGCGGCTGGCCGGCCATCGACGCCGGTTCGTACCGCCGCAACCGCTCAAGAATCGGCAGCGACTCGGGCACGGGAAACATGCCCCCGATCCGCCGCCACGGCGTGTCGACCGGCTCGACCTTCCTGGGCGTGAGCGAAAACACCTCGCCGGCCATGGGTACAGCTCCTAAAAAAGACAACACGCCGACTTGGCCGGGCCCGGTATTTCGGGTCGCGGCCTTGTCCGCGTGTGAACGCGTGCTCGTGGTTGCCGACCTTGCCCCTACGGATGCCGGCGAGCGTCAGGTTGTCCAGACGGCGCGAGTATAGCCGGGGCCAGCCGCGGGTCAAAGACCGCGGGCCATCCGGGCGGCCGGGCACCGGGACAAAGCCGCCTCGATGGCCTACACTGAGCCGTTGCCATGTCGATCCAGCGGCTTGCCGCCGAACAGACTGCCTTGCTGGTGGTGGACGTCCAGGAGAAGCTGGCGTCGGCGATGAGCGACCGGGCCGGCCTGGAGCGGCAGGTGGGGCGGCTGATCGACGCGGCGGGGGTGCTGGACCTGCCGGTGCTGGTGACCGAGCAGTACCCCCGGGGCCTGGGCCCGACGGTGGGGCCGGTGGCGTCACGGCTGGCGGCTGGTACGCTGCGGCACGAGAAGCTCAAGTTCTCGGCCTGCATCGAACCGGTGCGGACGGCCCTGGTGGCCGGCGGCGTGCGATCGGTGCTGGTCTGCGGGATCGAGGCCCACGTGTGCGTGCTGCAGACGTGTCTGGACCTGCTGGACGAGGGGTTTACGGTGGCGGTCGTGGTCGACGCGATCGACGCGCGGCGGCCGCTGGATCGGGACGTGGCGGTGCGGCGGCTGGTCCAGGCCGGCGTGCTGCCGGTGACGGTCGAGTCGGCGGTGCTGGAGATGGTGCGTGAGGCCGGCGGCGAGCGATTCAAGGCGGTATTGCCGCTGATCAAGTAGCATGAAGGTTCCGCGGCGGCCGGCGAGCCGTGGCGGCGGGATGGGGCGTCCCACGGCCGGTGGGGCGGAGATGGACAGGATCATTCAAGCCAGGAGGCAAGCCATGCTGGAGAGTTACGAGCAACTGAAGCAGATGATCGCGGCCGTGGAAGACGACGTGCGTAAGGCGGCCGGCGGCAACAAAGCGGCGGGCACGCGGGTGCGCAAAGCCATGCAGGACGTGAAAAACGCCGCCCAGGCCCTTCGCGTGAAGGTGCTCGAAGACCGTGGCGACGCGGCCTGAGGGGTGTGGAGGACGCCGGCGGCCGCGGCGGCTGGCGTGTCTGCGGGCCCGGACCGATAGCGTGGTCGTGCATCCGTCGACGGCCCGGCCGCCGATGCCGGAGGTTCCCTGACCCATGCCCCCCAAACCGCTGCTCGATCTGTCGAGCATTGATCTGAATCACGTCCAGTTCGACGCATCCGCCATCGAGGCGGTCAATCCGCATCGCGGCCACATGCGCATGCTCGATGGCGTGGTCTACGAGGCGCCCGACCGCAAGTCGGCGGTTGCCTACAAGGACGTGCGCGACGACGAGTTCTGGGTGGCGGGGCATATTCCAGGTCGGCCGCTGTTCCCCGGCGTGCTGATGATCGAGGCCGCCGCCCAACTGGCCAGCTTCGTCACCTTGCGCCAGGAAACGCATGGCGGCCAGCCGTTCATGGGTTTCGTCGCCGCCGACGCCGCCAAGTTCCGCGCTCAGGTCGTGCCCGGCGACCGCCTGCTGATCGTGGCGCGTGAGGTGGAAGCGAGGCGGCGGCGGACGGTGTGCGCGGCCCAGGGCTGGGTGGGCGACACGCTGGCGTTTGAAGTGACGGTCACAGGGATGGTCATTTGAAGGCCGGTGAACGGACGCCGCGGGCGACCGGGTTGTTGACCGCCGAGGGAGGTCGTCTTATTCTCTTGGCCGCGATGGCGGTGGCGGTGACGGCGTAAGTCACGAAAGCGCATGTCGATACGTGTTCATCCCAGCCCTGAGCAAGCGAAGGCGGTCGGCCGACGTGGTGAGTCTGCTAGCACAACAGATCGGTGACCCGGGCTCGGGCGCTTCGGCCTTCGCGGACGCCGCGGTCCGGCAACTGGGGCCATGGCTTTTTTATGGCTTCGCCCTGCTCACGGTGCTGTCGGCCTGGGCGATCGTGGTCAGCCAGAACATCGTGCGGATGAGCGTCTACCTGCTGCTGGCTCTGGGCGGGGCGGCCGGGCTGTATTTCCTGCTCGAAGCCGAGCTGCTCGCGGCCGTGCAACTGATCGTCTACGCCGGCGGCACGTTGATCCTCATCGTCTTCGGGGTCATGCTCACCAGCCGCAATCCGTTCATGCAGCTTGTGACCAGCGGCTGGGAGCGGGCGGTCGGTGTGGGGCTGGGCCTGGTGGTGGCGGGACTGTTGCTGCTGGCGCTGGCGACCACGGGTCTGCCCGCCGCCACGACCTCGCCGCTGCCCCGCGATTACACCTATGTCGAGACCTTCGGCCGGGTGCTGCTGAGCAAGTACGTGGTGGTGTTCGAACTCGCGGCCGTCCTGCTGCTGGTGGTCATGATCGGCGCGGCCTACATGGCCCGGCGGCGGAGCGCGGAATAGGAGAGCGGCATTCTTGATTTTCGATTTTTGATTCTGGATTCAAGAGCGGGCGATCAACGCCAGGCTCGCGTCCGCCAGTCGAAAATCGCGAATCCGAAATCGAAAGTCCCATGGCCAATCCCGTCTTCGACATCAGCCTGACGCACTTTGTGATTCTGTCGCTGCTGCTGGCGGCCGCGGGCATCGCCACCGTGCTCACCAAGCGCAACGCCATCGGCATCCTGATCGGCGTGGAGCTGATTCTCAACGCCGCGGCCATCAACTTCGTGGCGTTCAACCGTTACGTCTGGTCGACGTCCCTGGAGAGCGGGATGCGGGGCGGAGCGGCCGTGGAAGGCATGATGTTCGCGATCTTCGTAATCGTGCTGGCCGCGGCCGAGGCGGCGATCGCCCTGGCGATCTTCCTGAACTTCTACAACAACTTCAGCTCGATCGACGTCGAGAAGGCCGACGCCCTGCGCGGCTGAGGCGGATGGGGCCCCGCTCATGAAGCGGGTGGCCCGCGGATGCGAGACTTGAGACGTAAAGCATGAACACGATCACGCTGCTGGTCACCGTCGCAACGCTGCTGCCGCTCGTGAGTTCGACGGTGGTGATCCTCGTCGGCAAGCGCCTGATGGGCGCCCGGTGCGGCGCCTTCGCCACGGCGGTGATGGGCGGCAGCTTCGTCTGCGCGGCTGTGGCGATGGGGATGTGGTTCAGCCAGGGCCGGCCGACGCTGGTCTGGCGCGTGCCGTGGATCCCGCTGCCGGGCATGGCGGGGATGGGCGAAGGCGGCGCGACGGGTTGGCTGTACCTGGGCGTGCTGGTCGATGCGCTGGGTATCGCGATGGTGACGATGGTCAGCTTCATCGCCTTTCTCGTGCATCTCTACAGCATCGGCTACATGCGCGGCGACGCGATGTACGAGCGGTTTTTCGCCTACCTGTCGCTGTTCAGCTTCTCGATGCTCGGAATCGTGACCGCCAACTCGATCATGCAGCTTTTCGTCTTCTGGGAACTGGTGGGGCTGACCAGCTACCTGTTGATCGGCTTCTGGTTCGAGAAGCGCGGGCCGCAACTGGCGTGCAAGAAAGCCTTCGTGATGAACCGCATCGGCGACGCGGGCTTTCTGGTGGGCTTCGGCATCCTGTTCGCCAAGCTGGGCGGCAACGTCATGCTGCCCGCTGTTCAGGGCGCGGAAGTTGAGGGGATGTTCGACGCCATCCGCAGGCTCATCGAGGCCGATGGACACTCGATCACCAGCCCGCCGCTGTGGCTGACGATCGCGGGCATCGGCCTGTTCTGCGGGGCCATCGGCAAAAGCGCCCAGTTCCCGCTTCACACCTGGCTGCCCGACGCAATGGAAGGCCCCACGCCGGTGTCGTCCATCGTGCACTCGGCGACGATGGTGGCCGCCGGCGTCTACCTCACCGGCCGCATCTACCCGATCCTCACCCCCGCCGCGCACCTGTTCATCGCGACGATCGGCCTGGTCACGCTGGTCATGGCCGCGTGCATGGCCCTGGTGATGACCGACATCAAGCGCGTGCTGGCGTATTCGACGCTCTCACAGCTTGGCTACATGACGCTGGCCCTGGGCGTCGGGGCCTATACGTTCGCGCTGTTCCACCTGATCACACATGCGTTCTTCAAGTGCTGCCTGTTCCAGTGCTCGGGCTCGGTGATTCACGCGGCCCACCACCAGCAGGACATGCGCTATTACGGCGGGCTCTGGAAGAAGCTTCCCGCCACCGGCGGGTGCTTCCTGGTTTGCACGCTGGCGATCGCGGGCGCGTCGATTCCGTGGACGATGATCGGCGTCAGCGGGTTCTACTCCAAGGACGGCATCATCGCCGGGGCGATCAACTACGGCGACGCGATGGCGGCGCTGGGGCCGTGGGCAAAACTCTTCTGGCTCGGGCCGGTGGTCATCGCGTACGTCACGCCGTTCTACATGGCCCGCGCTTTTACGCTCACGTTCCTCGGCCGGCCGCGCGACCAGCATCTGTACGACCACGCCCATGAAGCGCCGCTCACCATGGTCATTCCCCAGGCGGTGCTGGCCCTCATGGCGATCGTCAGCGGCTGGTTCCTGTGGAAGGGTTTGATCGTCGCCTCCGAGCCGGCCGTCGCCTGGGTGCAGGCGGCCGAGGCGATCGAGGGACACCACGCGCACGGCATGCATCTGACGCATCAGTACCTGCTGCACGGTCTGGCGTGGATCGTGATGATCGGCGCGGGCGTGTTGATGTACCGCGGCGGCCTGGGCCTGGCGGCGAGGATCACCGCGCTGCCGGGCATCAACGTCCTGCATACGTGGGCGGTCAACAAGTTTTATTTCGATGAGCTGTACGACACGGTGACGGTGAACTTCGCCAGGACGGTGGCCGTGATCGCCGGCTGGATCGACAAATATCTGGTGGACGGGCTGGTGAACCTGGCAGGCCACATCGGCAAGGGCGCCGCGGCGTTGACCGGCCGATTCGACAACCGCGTGGTGGACGGCGCGGTCAACGGGGCGGCGACGATGGCCCAGGGCGGCGGCGCCCTGCTGCGTTCGACCCAGGCCGGCCGGATTCGCGGTTACGTGCTGCTGGTCTTCGCCGCCGCGGTGCTGGCGGGCCTGGTGGTCATCACCGTCACCATCGCGGGACGGTAGGGATAATCTGGTCACGGATGAACACAGATGGGCACCGATGAAAAATATGAGGCAGACAGATCGGACACCTCGCCTTGCTTCGGCTCCTGTCCGTGTTCATCTATGTTCATCCGTGGCTAACACAATGGGACGCTCGATATGCAAAGTGTGATCAACTGGATGATCTTCCTGCCGCTGCTGGGCGGCCTGGTGTGTCTGGCGACGCCGACGAAGAAGGCGGCGCGGCAGACGGCCCTGGCCACGTCGATCCTCACGCTGCTGCTGAGCATCGTCGCGACCTTCGCGTACTACAGTCAGGGTTACGAGGGCGTCGCGTTCGTCACGTCGATCGACTGGATCAGGTCGATCAACGTCCAGTACCGCACGGGCGTCGACGGCCTGTCGCTGCCGCTGGTGCTGCTGACCACCGCGCTGTCGGTGCTGGTGGTGCTCGCGTCGTGGAAGATCGAGAAGGCGGTCAAGGCCTACATGGCCCTGTACCTGTTCCTGCTGACCGGCATGCTGGGGGTGTTCCTGGCCCTGGACCTGTTTCTGTTCTATGTGTTCTTCGAGGTATCGCTGCTGCCGATGTACTTCCTCATCGGCGTGTGGGGCGGGCCGCGCAAGGAATACGCGGCCATCAAGTTCTTCCTCTACACGCTCTTTGGGTCGATCTGCCTGCTGATCGTGATGCTGGGCATCTACTTCATCACGCCCCATGCGGCCGGCGCGGACGGCGCCACGTGGGACATGATCCGCCTGCAGACTGACGGGGCCATCACCTCGCTCTTTGTCGAGGGCGGCCCGTACTGGCTCTTCGCCCGCACGGCGTTCTGGCTGACGCTGGTCGCCTTCATGGTCAAGCTGCCGGCCGTGCCGTTCCACACCTGGCTGCCCGACGCCCACGTCGAGGCCCCGACGCCGATCTCGATGATCCTGGCTGGCGTGCTGCTGAAAATGGGCGGCTACGCGATGATGCGCATCACCTGGCCGATCTTCGCCGACGCGGCCCATCTCTACTGGGCCTGCGTCTCGACGCTGGGCGTCATCGCCATCCTCTACGGCGCGCTGTGCGCCATGGCCCAGACCGACTGGAAGAAGCTGGTCGCCTACTCGTCGGTCAGCCACATGGGCTACGTCCTGCTGGGCCTGGGCGTGCTGACGCGCACCGCCTTCGATGGGGCCTATTACCAGATGATCGCCCACGGCATCACCAGCGCCATGATGTTCTTCCTGGTCGGTGTGGTGTATGAGCGGGCCCATCATCGCGAGATCAACCGCTTCGGCGGCCTGTGGCTCAAGTGGCCGGGTTACGGCGGCTGGTCGCTGCTGGGCTTTTTCGCCGGCATGGGCCTGCCGGGCCTCTGCGGGTTCATCGGTGAGGTGATGGTCCTGCTGGGGGTGTTCCAGGCGGTGAACAACGGCTTCAGTCCCACGGTGGTCTACACCCTGGGCGTGCTGGCGGCCGCGGGCGTGATTCTCACGGCCGGCTACATCCTCTGGATGTTCCAGCGCATCTACATGGGCCCGCAGCGCCCCGACTACGAACACTACGAGCCGGTCAATCGCCGCGAGTATTTCATCATGACCACGCTGGGCGTCGCGGCCCTGGTGTTCGGCCTCGTGCCGTACCTCATTTTCGTCATGACCCGTCCGACGTTCGATGGAATCATGCAGAAGCTGGCGGTGCCCGTCGCCCAGGTGACGGCCCTGCTGGGGCACTGACGCAAGAGAAAGACTTCAAACGTGACCCCGACGATTCCCACCTGCAATGAACTGCGAGCGGTGCTGCCGGAGATCTGGCTGGTGCTGACGATGTGCGCCCTGCTGATCGCGCCGTTCGTCCGGCGCCACAGCGGCCAGCTGCTGGCCAGCATCACAATCATGGGGCTGCTGGCGGCGCTGGTGTCGACGGCCGGCAGCCTCGCCGCCGCCGCCAGCTCCGCCGGCGCCGCCCAGGCGGTCTTTCACGGCACGCTGGTCGTCGATCCCTTCAGCCAGTTCTTCAAGGTGCTGCTGCTGATCTTCACCTTGCTGGTGGTGGCGCAGTGGCTGCTCATCGGCCGCTCGCGCCTGTCGGTGCTCGATACGCCCGACTACCTTTGCCTGATTCTCGGGGCCGCCGCCGGCATGGCGCTCATGGCCTCGGCCAGCAACTTCCTGATGATGGTCGTGGCCATCGAGTCCGCGTCGTTGCCCAGCTACGCGCTGGCGGGCTTTCGCAAGAAGGACCGCATCGGCTCGGAGAGCTCGCTCAAGTACGTCGTGTTCGGCTCGGCCAGCAGCGCGATCATGATCTACGGCATCTCGCTGATCTATGGCCTGACCGGCTCGCTGGATTTCGCCGCGGTCGCGGCCGCGGCCACCGCGCAGGGCGGCATGTCGCCGCTGCTGGCGATCGGTCTGCTGGCCATGCTCGCCGGCGTGGCGTTCAAGCTCTCGGCCGTGCCCATGCACTTCTGGTGCCCGGACGTGTTCCAGGGCGCGCCGATCGAGATCACCACGTTTCTTTCCGTTGCCAGCAAGGGCGCGGCCGTGTGTCTGCTCGTGCGCCTGCTGCACAGCTTCGGCGCGGGCGCGGCCCTGGGCGGCGGCCAGCCGCTGGTCGGTCTGGCGGTGGGCGTGGGCATCCTTGGCGCGGTGACGGCCACGTGGGGCAACCTCGCCGCCCTGGCGCAGACGAACATCAAACGCCTGCTCGCCTACAGCTCGATCGCCCATGCCGGCTACATGATGATGGGCGTGAGCGTGCTGGCCGTCGCCAGCCCTCTGGGACGCGGCGACGGCGGCGTCCCGCTTCTGGCGACCGACGCCGTCGCGGCCGTGCTGTTCTACCTGCTGGTCTACCTGTTCATGAACTTCGGCGCTTTCACCGTCGCCGCGGTCATCGCCCAGCAGACCGGCGGCGAGGACATCCGCGACTACGCCGGCATGACCAGCCGCTCGCCGCTGCTGGCCGTGCTGCTGGGCGTCTTCCTGCTGAGCCTGTTCGGCATGCCGGGCCTGGGCGGCTTTCTGGGCAAGGTCTATCTGATGACGGCGATGGCCAAGCTCGGGGCCGGCGGCTTCGCCCTGATCGCGGCCCTGCTGGTCAACACGCTGTTGAGCCTCTACTACTACGTGCGGCCGGTGTATTACATGGTGCTGGTCAAGGACGAGCGGAACCACCCGGCCATCGCGGTCAGCGGCCCGGTGGCGGCGGTGCTGGTGCTGTGCGCCGCGGCGGTGGTGTGGACCGGCCTGAGCGGCGGCAGCGACCTGGCCCATGATTACGCGAGTCTGGGCGGGGGGCGGACGACGGCCGCCGCGACGGGTCCGGACGTCGCCGACGCCATCGTCCTTCGGCACGATGCACAGGAAAGCCCCCAGCCATGAGCACGGATCCGTCCGCCCACGCACTGTCCGATCAGATAGCCGACCCACTCATCGAGCGACTCAGCGACCTGATCGCCACCGAACTGCAGAGCCTCGCCCGCCATCTCGACGAAGCTCGGCCGTACATGTCGCGCCGGGCGTACAAGGTGTGGCCACGACTGCGACCGATGGCCGTGGTCAGCCGGGATCACGCCCGCCGGCTCACGGCGCTGCTCACCCGCCTGAGCCTGCCCCAGCGCAGTCGCACCTTTGACCCGTCGGTCGCGGCCCATCACTATCAGTCGCTCGAATCGCTTCTGCCGCTGTTCATCGAAGAGAAGACCCGGCAGATCGCCGCCTATGAGCAGGCCGTCGCGCAAGTCGCCGCGGCCGGAGCCGGCCATGCGGCCGCAGTCGACGACGTCGCCGCGACGTTGTCCGACCTGCTGGACGAGAATCGCCGCCAACTGGCCGAGCTGCAGCAGGCCGCCGCGGACCTCGCGTGATATCTCCTGCCGTGTGGGTTCATCACCCGTCGCGCCGGGTGGACGATCGGCGGTCCGGGTCCGACGGCGCGGGAAACCGCCCTTCACGTCCCGTGGTGTCCACGTTGAACAACTCCCGCAGTTTCAAGCTCCGGTAGCGGAAGATGTGCCGCACGTCGCGGCGCACGAAGAGCCGGTTGACCAGCGGGCCCAGCGTCATGTCGTAGTCGATGCGGTCGTGGCAGATGGTGCCGCCTTCGTGCTCGATGAAAGTATGTTCGTGCCGCCACAGCCTGTAAGGGCCGCGAAGCTGCACGTCGACGAACCGGACGGGCGGCTCCCACACACTGATGCGCGTCTGCCAGTGGAGTCGGATGCCGCGCACGCGCAGCCGGTAATCGATCATGGCGCCGGCCCGCATCTGGATGGGCGTGGGTGTGAGCACTTCGAAGTGCAGCCAGCGCGGCGTGATGCGTTGGAGATTGGCGGCGTCGGCGAAGAAGGGGAACACCTGCTCGCGCGGCAGGGGCAGATAGACTTCGCATTCGAAGCGGTAGGGGCGGGCCATGACCGGCAACTCCTGGTGCGGCCGCCCGGCGACCGAAGGGACGTTCATCCCACCGTCATCCCGCCGGTCCGGCAGGCCAGAGAATCCTAGCGCGTTTCGGGTCGCGCGGAGCACGGTTGCCGCCGGTGTGCTCATCGTCAGACCGCCCCAGGCCCGTCTATACTGCCCGGCATGAGCGTTGACGCTTTCGCCCCCGGCGGCGGGCCTTCCAACTCGGCCCCGCGGCCCACGTCGGCCCGCAGCCGAATCACCTGGCCGCGCTTGCGCGGGGGCGCGATCGGTCTGGCGCTGCTGCTGGCCATCGGCCTGCCGTGCCTGCTCACCCTGCCTTGGTCCATGCGTGCTTACCACGTGCAGTCGCTGGGCGGCCAGGGCCTGGGGCCGTATCACCCGCCGACGCCTGCGCAGTGGTTCGGCACCGACGCCCTGGGCCGTTCGATGTTCTGGCGCTGCATGCTCGGCGGGGCGATCAGCCTGGGGATGGGGGCGGCCGCGGCGTTCATTGCCGTGAGCATCGGTGTGATCTACGGCGCGGCGTCGGCTTTCGCCGGCGGCCGCGTCGATGCGGTCATGATGCGCATCGTCGACGTGCTCTACGGCCTGCCGTACATCCTGCTGGTGGTCCTGCTGAATCTGGCCCTGCAGCCGTGGGTCGAACGACTGATGGCGACGCTGCTGCCCACGAGTCTGGCGGCCGGCGTGGCGGGCATGGTCACGCTGCTGGTGGCCATCGGTTCGGTGAGCTGGCTGACGATGGCGCGGGTGATTCGCGGGCAGGTGCTGAGCCTGCGCGGTCAGCCGTTCGTCGAAGCGGCGCGGGCGTGCGGCGTCGGACCAGTACGTCTGTTCGCGCGGCACCTGTTGCCGAACCTGATCGGGCCGATCGTGGTCTATACTACGCTCACCGTGCCGACCGCCATCCTGCAGGAGTCGTTCCTGAGCTTTCTGGGCATCGGCGTGCAGCCGCCGCTGCCGAGCTGGGGGAACCTCGCGGCCGACGGCGTCGCGGAGCTGACCGGCTTGGTCGCGGGCGTCGGCGGCACGGCTTGGTGGATGCTCGTCTGGCCGTGTACGCTGCTGGGGCTGACGCTGCTGGGGTTGAATCTGGCGGGCGACGCGCTGCGGGATCGGCTGGATCCACGAACGCGGGGCGTGCGGGTCAAGTAGGTCGGCCGTCGCGGCTGACCAGGCAGAGGTGATGAGTGACGGGCGGGACGCCCGTCCCACCAGAGGACCAGTCGCGCCGAGATCAGTCGCATCGGGACTAGCGCCACCGGGATGAGGATGGATCGCTTATGGAAAATCGTTTCGGCGTCCGCGACCTGATCATCAGCGTTCTGTTGCTGGGACTGATCGCGGTGGTGCTGCTGGCGATGGTGCAATACGACCGGCAATGGCAGCGTCTGGGTCAGATCGACCGGCAGATGACCCAGCAGGCGCAGGATACCGCGCGCGTCCGGCGCGAGCTGTCGGAGCTGCGCGGCCTGCTGGAGCAGGGCGTGAAGGTGGCGGGTCACGCGACGGGGGGCGCGGCCGGCAATCCCGCGGATGAAGGCTGGGTCAGCGGCGGCGATCCGTTCGATCGCATCCGCCAGGCACGTGAATCGGAAGAATTCGCCGAGGGCGACTGGCTGATCGACGCCTTCGGCGCCAACGTCGCCAAGATCACGCCGCTGGTCTCGCACGATGTCTATGGCAGCGCGGTGCAGGGCCAGGTGCTCGAATCGCTGGCGGTGCGTGACAGTGACACGCTGGAGTGGCGCGGCCTGCTGGCGGAGGCCTGGCGCGTCAGTGAAGACGGCCTGACGATTACATTCAGGATGCGCCGCTCGGCGACATTCAGTGACGGCGAGCCGGTGACGGCCCATGACGTGGCGTTCACCTTCGACATGATCTCGAACCCGGCTGTGGAAGCGCCGGCGGCGCGGCAGTTCTACAACAACATCGCCAGCGTCGTGGCCGCGGGCGACCACGAGGTCGTCTTCACGTTCCGAGAACCTTACTACCAGAGCTTCGGCGTGGCGGCGGGCATCGGCATCCTGCCGCGGCATTTCTACAGCCGCTATTCGATCGAGGAGTTCAACCGCCATCCGGGGCTGCTGATGGGTAGCGGGCCTTACCGGCTGGTCGATCCGGCCGGCTGGGCGCCCGGACAGCTCATCGAGCTGGTGCGCAACGAGCGCTACTGGGGCGAACCGTCGGCCTTCGAGCGGCTCGTGTACCGCGAGGTCAGCAACGACGTGGCCCGCCTGACGATGTTCCGCAACGGCGAGATCGACCGCTTCGGCGCGCTGCCGGAGCAGTACCGCGACCTGCTGGCTGATGAGGCGCTGGTGCAGCGCACGCAACACTACGAGTTTGACGCGCTGCCTTCGGGCTATCGTTTCATCGCATGGAACCAGCGGCGCGGCGGCGGGGCGACAGCCTTCGCCGATCGGCGGGTGCGGCTGGCGATGACGCATCTGGTGGACCGCCAGGGCATCTGCGACCAGGTGCTTCTGAGTTATGCGACGGTGGCCAGCGGGCCGTACCACTACCTCAGCCCGCAGGCGGATCCCTCGATCCAGCCCTGGCCCTATGACGTGGACCGCGCCAAGGCGCTGCTGCGCGAGGCGGGCTTCGCCGACCGCGACGGCGACGGCGTGCTCGAGTCGGCCGACGGCGCGCCGCTGCGATTCAAGCTGACCTATCCGTCGGGCAGCACGACGTACGACCGGATCGTGCTGTACCTAAAGGACAGCTTCGCCCGCGCGGGAGTGATCGTGGAGCTGGACCCGCTGGAGTGGTCGGTGTTCGGCCAGCGGCTTCAGAACCGCGACTTCGACGCGATCATGCTCGGCTGGGGCGGCGGCAGCATCGAGGGCGACATCCGCCAGATGTTCCATTCCAGCCAGATCGGCGAGGGGGCGGACAACTTCATCAGCTACGCCAACCCGCGGCTGGACGAACTGATCGACCAGGCGAGGCAGACCATCGACGAGGACGCGCGCATGCCGCTGTGGCAGGCGTGCCACCGCATCCTGCATGAGGATCAGCCTTACACGTACCTGTTCACGTCCAAGAGCCTGGTGTTCCTCGACGGTCGGGTGGCGAACGTGCGGCGCGTGACCACGGGGCTCAACGACCGCACGGAATGGTTCGTCCCGGCCGCGATGCGCCGGTGGCAGTGAGCGCCGCGGGCTCGTGCGTGGAGCGTCGCCTTCATGTTCAGTTACATCCTCCGCCGACTTCTGCTGATGGTGCCGACGCTGCTGGGCGTGACGGCGGTGGTGTTTTTCGTGATGGCGCTGTCGCCCGGCGGGGTGGGCGGGTCGCTGCTCAACGAGCTGGGCGCGATGGAGGCGGAGAAGGCCAAGGCCCTACGCGATTACTACAACCAGCGCTACCACCTGGACAAGCCGGTGCTGGAGCAGTACGCCCGCTGGCTGAACCAGATTTCGCCGCTGGGCTTTGAGCCGCGCGACGACGGCACGCTCGGGGGCTTCGGGTTCAAGGCCCCGCACCTGGGCTACAGCTTCTCCAAAGGCCGGCCGGTGACGGCCCTGTATGCCGAGGCCCTGCCCATCACGCTGCTGCTGAACCTGCTGGCGGCGCCGATCGTGTACATCGTCGCGATCGCGTCGGGGATTCTCGCGGCCCGCTACCGCGGCCGGTGGTTCGACCTGACCACGGGCGTGGGGTTTCTGGCGTTGTGGTCCGTGCCGACGATCTGGGCGGGCGTGCTGCTGATCGGTTTTCTGGCTAATCGCCAGTACTGGCATCTTTTTCCGGCCGGCGGCTTGTCCTCCACGCTGGCGGCGCAGATGCCGTTCCTGCCGCACTGGTCAGAGGCGGGCTTCGAGCGCGGCTGGCTGCTGGACCGGGCCTGGCACCTGTGCCTGCCGCTGCTGTGCATGGTGTACGCGGGCTTCGCGTTTCTCTCGAAGCTGACGCGCGGGGCGGTGCTGGAGAATCTCTCGGCCGACTTCGCCCGCACCGCGCGGGCCAAGGGCGTGTCCGACCGCGACGTGCTGCTGCGCCATGTGTTCCGCAACAGCCTGCTGCCGCTGATCACCGTGGCGGCGGGCATCCTGCCGGGCTTACTGGTCGGCTCGGTCATCATCGAGTCGATCTTCAGTATTCCCGGCATGGGCAAGCTCACGATCGACGCGATCTACGCGCGTGACCGGGAACTGGTGCTGGCGGGGACGTTGCTGGGCGGTCTGCTGGGGCTGGTGTGCATTCTCGCGGCCGACCTGGCGTACGCGGTGGCCGATCCACGGGTGAGCTATGAGTAGCGCAGCTTCCCCGATCCACGACGTAGCGAACGCGGTGCCGGCGCCCGCCGGTCGGCATCGCACGTATCTGGGCCAGGTGGCGGCCCGGACCTTCGCACGCCCGGGCGCGAAGCTGGGGCTGCTGTGGATCGGCGTGCTGGTGGTTTGCGCGGTGTGCGCGCCGCTGCTGGCCAACAGTCTGCCGCTGGCGGTGCGCATCGAGGGTCGGTGGTCCAGTCCGTTGCTGCGTCACCTGACGGCGGCGGACGTGATTCTGTTCGCGGCGGCGGCGACGGTGTTGGTGCTCGCGCTGATGCCGGTGCGCTGGATGGGGTTTGGCACGCGGGTGCTGATCTGGCTGGGAGTGATCGTGGTGAGCGTGCCTCTGTGTCTGTGGCTGGTGCAGCCGCCGCGCCTGGTGGTGTACGACCAGTACCGTCAGCTCGCGGCCGCGGGCGCGATCGAGGCGGCGTACTACACGCCGATTCCCTTCTCGCCGACCGATCGCCTGCGTGATCAGCCGGGCATGAAGAACCAGCCGCCCAGCCGCACGCACTGGCTGGGCACCGAGGCCGACGGCGCGGATGTGCTCAGCCGCATGATCCATGCCGCCCGCATCGCCCTGGCGGTCGGCTTCATCGCCACGGGGATCGCCCTGGTGATCGGCATCATCGTTGGCGGGGTCATGGGGTATTTCAGCGGCATCGTCGACCTGATCGGCATGCGCGTGGTGGAGATTTTCGCGGCCATTCCGACGTTCTTTCTGCTGCTGAGCTTCGTGGCCTTCTTCCCGCGCAACCTGTACATCATGATGGTCATCATCGGCGTGACGGGTTGGGTGGGCTACGCGCGATTCACGCGGGCGGAGTTTCTGCGGTTGCGGCAGCAGGATTTCGTGCAGGCGGCGGTGGCGTGCGGCCTGCCGCTGCGGTCGATCCTGTTCCGGCAGATGCTGCCCAACGGCGTGGCGCCGGTGCTGGTGGAGGCGAGCTTCGGCGTGGCGGCGGCGATTCTGTACGAGGCGACGCTCAGCTTCCTGGGCCTGGGTCTGGTCGATGAGCCGAGCTGGGGTCAGATGCTCAGTGCCGCGACGACCGCTTCGGGCGGGTTCAACTGGTGGGTGGCGCTGTATCCGGGGCTGGCGATTTTCCTGACGGTGTTCGCGTACAACCTCGTCGGCGAAGCGCTGCGGGATGCGATCGATCCGTATACGAGCCGTGGCGGTTGAGCCGTGGGCATGGCTGCGGCATGAACGGGCTGACGATGAACCAACGATTGAATGCCAACGCGGACGCGCTGCTGCGCATCGAAGACCTGGCGGTCAGCTTCCCCGGCCCGCAAAAAGATCCGCGCAAAGGCCGCCGCGTCCGCGCGGTCAGCGGCGTGAACCTGTCGATCTACCCGCGGCAGACGCTGGCGGTGGTCGGCGAGTCGGGCTGCGGCAAGTCGGTGACGGCGTTGTCAACGCTGCGCCTCATACCCACGCCGCCCGGTCGTTACGAGGGCGGGCGCATCTGGTGGGCGGCCAACGGCCAGTCCATCGACCTGCTGACCGCCAGTGAAAAGCGCATGCGCCAGATACGCGGCGCGGATATCGCCATGATCTTTCAGGAGCCGATGACCAGCCTCAACCCGGTCTACACCATCGGCGAGCAGATCATGGAGGCGGTGCTGCTGCACCAGAAAGTGACGCGGCGGCAGGCGGTGGACATTGCGGCCGCGGCCTTGGACGACGTGGGCATTTCCGACGCACGCAACCGTCTGAAGGAATATCCGCACCAGCTTTCCGGCGGCATGCGCCAGCGCGTGATGATCGCGATGGCGCTGGCCTGTCAGCCGAAGCTGCTGATCGCCGACGAGCCGACCACCGCGCTGGACGTGACGATCCAGGCCCAGATTCTGGAGCTGCTGCGCAAGCTTCAGGAGACGCGCGATATGGCCGTGCTGCTGATCACCCACGACCTGGGCGTCGTCGCTGAAAACGCGGACGTCGTCGCGGTGATGTACGCCGGCCGCGTGGTCGAGTATGGCTCAGTCGAGGCGATCTTCAGCGATCCGCTGCACCCTTACACACGGGGGTTGTTCGCGTCGATGCCGGTCATCGGCCGGGAAACGCCGCGCCTGGCGACGATCCCCGGCAACGTGCCCAACCCGTCGCAGTTCCCCAGCGGCTGTCCGTTTCACCCGCGTTGTGCGGCCATGAACGACGACCCGCCATGCGCCCGTGATGAGCCGGCCCTGCTGGAGGTCAAGGCCCAGCACTGGGTCGCCTGCTGGCATGTCGAGGACTACGCGCGCGGCAGGGCGACGCGCCCGGATGTGATGTATCGCCGCCGCACAACCGCCGGCGCATCGGCGTGATCGAATGATTTTTGCGGCCGCATCGATCCGAGCCGACCTCTGCAAACCGGTTGGCCGTCGGCGGCCCCATGACATTCTGAAGCAGACCGGCGACACAGTCGCCGGCTCGCACGACCCATGTGGTTACGAGGTGCGCGCCGGCAGCGCGCCGAACTGCTCGAAAAGCTGCCGCACCACGGCGAAGGCCTGCTTCGGGCGGCGGTACTCGTCGAGGATGCCCTTGTTGTTGAAGCCGCGCGGGCGGCTGAGGACGCGGCGATTCAGCTCAGCGGTCACGCCGTCGCAGAACTGCCAGATGGCGATGCCGGCGAACTTGTCGGCCTGGCCGAGGATCTGTCGAATGGCTTGCTCGACAATGGCCGCCTGATGCGGCTCGCCCCACCGATCGACGGTCCAGTCGCGGCAGCCGGGCACCGCCCCCGCGCCGATCTCCGCGATGACCAGCGGCTTGTCGCCCTGGCCGGCCTTGCCCAGATGAGCGACCACGCGCGCCAGTTCCTCGCCGATGTCCTTGAGCGTGCCCCAGTACCACGCGGGATACGTGTTGACGCTGATGACGTCGCACAGATCAAAACAGACGTCCTCGTAAGGGTGGTTGCTGGCGTAGGTCACCGGCCGCGTCGGATCGAGCGCCCTCAGGCGGCCCAGCAGGCGTTCATAGGCCGGGCGCGATTCACGTCGGTGACTTTCGCTCTCGTTGAGAATGCCCCAGAGGATGACGCTCGGGTGGTTGGCGGCCGCGGCGACCATTTCGTCGATCTGCTGTTCCTGGAGCTTGAGGAAACGCTCGTTGCACAGGTGCTCAGCCGTGTGTTGCCAGCCGATCGCTTCGGACCAAACGAGCAGGCCGGCCTCATCGCACAGGTCGAGGAAGCGTTCGTCCTGTGGATAGTGGCTGCCGCGCACGAAATTGCAGTGCATGGCCTTGAGCAGTTGCACGTCGGCCATCTGCACGGCCGGGGGAACCGCATGGCCGAACTGTGGATGGGCCTCGTGACGGTTGAAGCCGCGCAGTTTAACGGGCTCGTCGTTGACCAGAATCTCGCGGCCGTCCACGCGCACCTGCCGCAGGCCGATGCGCTGCCGCCAGTCGTCATGGCCGAGTTGGACCGTCAGCGTGTGCAGGTGCGGACGATCGGGCGACCAGGGGTGGGGGTCGGGGATGATGACATCGCGTTCGATGATCCCGCAAATGCCCGCCAGATCGACGCGTTCGTCCAGCAGCGTCTGGCCCTCGACGCCGACGCACAGGGATGCGGAGGCCGGGGAGGCGTCGGCCGCCCAGCGCAGGGCCACATGCACGCGGCCGGCGCGCCAGTCGGTGGTGGTGATGCGGACGTCTTCAAGCCACAGTTCGCCCAGGCGGTGCACCTCGACCCCGCGCGTCAGCCCGCCGAAATGCCGCCAGTCGAAGTAGTCCAGGTGCAGCGGACACGGGCCGTCGTGCATGTCGCCGCCGATGCGATTGTCGACGAGGACGACCAGCGAATAGGCGTCCGGCGGGCAGTCGGTGAGGGCCAGCGTAAAGCGTGTGAAGCCGCCCAAATGCTCGCCGAGCGAACGCACGCGGCCGTCGTGCCCCATGAGGAAGAACGCGGCCGCATGATGAGCGCCGTCGACGACGAGGCGATGGGGCGTGTGATCCGTGATCGTCAGGTTGGTGCGGTAGGCGGCCAGGCCCCGGCGGCCGGCGTAGCGGGGCGTGGCGTCGAAGCAGGCGGGAACCGGCATCACGTCGTCAAAAACGATCGCGGCCGGGGCGACGGCGGCGGCGTCGACGTCGCCGAGGAAGGTGAAGTCCCATGTGCCGGCGAGGTTGACGACGCGGCGGCGGGCGTGGCGGGCAAGTGAAGGCATCGGCGGTCTCCTGGGCGATCGAGCGTCGGTGGCGGGCGGTCCACGGTAATCGCGGAAGCGCACGGGTCAACTCATGCGGGCCCGGGTGGACGCACCGGCGTCTCGTGGGCTCAGGCGACGCAGCGGTTCGAATGCGGCGGCCGGGGCTGATACCCTGTGGGGCCGCACGACGCCAACCCGCGCCTGCCGCTTCGAATCGGATGGACCTCATGGCCAAGCAACGCTATCTCGTGACTTCCGCTCTTCCGTACGCCAATGGCCGGCTGCACGTGGGCCACGTGGCTGGCGCGTACCTGCCGGCCGACACGTATGTGCGATATCTGCGGGCCCGTGGTGAAGACGTTCGGTTTGTCTGCGGCAGCGATGACAACGGCGTGGCGAGCCTGATCTCAGCCAGGAAGGAAGGCCGCGACGTCGCCGAGCTGACGGCCGACTACAACGCGAAGCAGGCGGCCGACTTCGAGGGCCTGGGCATCCACTTCGACATCTATGGCGGCACGCATCAGCCCGGCTTCGTCGAACTGCACAACCGCATCAGCCAGGGGTTCTTCAAGACCATCCACGACCAAGGCTACTTCCAGAAGAAGCGGACCCGACAACTCTACGACGAGCAGGCAGGGCAGTTTTTGCCCGACCGTTACGTGAAGGGCCGGTGCCATCACTGCGGCGCGGCCGAGGCGTACGGCGACCAGTGTGAAAGCTGCGGCAACCAGATCGACCCGCTGCTGCTGGGCGACCCGGTGAGCACGATCAGCGGCACTAGGCCCGTCCCGCGCGAGACCACGCACTGGTACCTGCAACTTCAGAAACTCGAAGGCCGGCTCGGCCAGTGGCTGGAGGCCAAAAAGAAGCCGGCCGACGGCTCGCCCGCCTGGCGTGACCTCGTGCTCAACTACGCGCTGGGGCAGATCAAGCAGGGCCTGCCCGAACGGGCCATGACACGCGACCTGACCTGGGGCGTGCCCGTGCCGCTGGACGATCCCGATGCCCAGGGCAAGGTGCTGTACGTCTGGTTCGACGCGCCGATCGGCTACGTCTCCTTCACAGCCGCGCTGTGCGAACGGCTCGGCGAAGGCTGGCAGGCGTATGGACAGTGGTGGAAGAGCGAGGACTGCCGCATCGTCCACTTCATCGGCGAGGACAACACCGTCTTCCACGCCCTGACCTGGCCGGCCATGATGATGGCCGAAGGCACCTACCAGCTTCCCTGGCAGGTGGTGACCAACGCGTTCCTGAACATCAAGTTTCCCGGCCAGGAGGAGCAGAAGTTCTCCAAGAGCCGCGGCACCGCCATCTGGGTCCAGGAGTATCTCAAGAGCTTCGATCCGGATCCGCTGCGCTATTACCTCACCGCCATCGCCCCCGAGACCCAGCGCACCGCCTTTGAAATCGACGACTTCATCACGCGCAACAATTCCGAGCTGCTGGCGGCCTTGGGTAATTTCGTCAATCGTACGCTGACCTTCGCCGTACGCTACTTCGAGGGCAAGGTGCCGGCCGCGGGCGAGCGCCTGGAGGTCGACGACGCGCAGATCGCCGCCATCGCCGAACAGCATCGCAAGACGGCCGAACAGCTTGACGCTCTGCGTTTCCGGCCCGCGCTTAACGAAGTGATGGCCCTGGCGCGTCTGGGCAACGGCTATTTCGATCAGAAGCAGCCGTGGAAACAGCGCAAGGATGACATGGCCGGTTGCGGCGTCACCCTCAACGTCTGCATCCAGACGGTGCGAGCGCTGGCGGTGATGATGGCCCCGTTTCTGCCGTTTTCCGCGGCCAGAGTCGCGGCCATGTTGAACATCGAGATCGGCGACCGCAGCCTGTTGCCTTGGGATACCGCGACGCGGGAACTGCCCAGGGGGCACGAACTCGGCGAGCCGCAGATCCTTTTCACCAAGCTCGAGGCCGACGCCCTCAGCCAGGGGTAGGGCGGCCGATCGCCGCTTCCCCAGCTCCCGGTCGCGCGAGGCGGCGGGATCGGGGATCGCCGATTTTCGATCTGTGATCTGTGATGGCGCTGGCGTATCGCCGCGCGTGTCTCGTCATGTTTCACTGCCTCATGCGTGCCTCGCATTTTTCATTTTTCATTCTGCATTTTCAATCTCCGAAGAAGCGCGAAGCGCG
>JAANMY010000176.1_pt1 | contig 89240 bp, 72 predicted proteins | sample 7279691 | NCBI WGS metagenome assembly JAANMY01 (sample SAMN14094543, study PRJNA606508) | bioreactor metagenome | isolation source: A lab-scale SPAN reactor treating ammonium-rich wastewater day 388 | place: Ireland: Galway | collected 2018-02-07 | reverse complement strand
GGCAAGCTCACGGCCGAACGGACCATTCGCAGATCGTCGAGGCAGCCATGGAAGAACGGCTCATCGGTGAGCACGCTGATGCAGGCCGCCCCGAAAGTTTCATAGCAGCGCGCCAATTCGACGAGATTCACTCCCGCACTCAGCATGCCCGCCGAGGGCGAGGCCCGTTTCAGCTCGGCGATGATCTGCACCGTGGGCTTGGCGTCCAGGGCTTGCCAGAAGGAGCGGACCGCCGGGGCGGTTCCTTGAAGCAGCTTCTCCTCGAGAACCGCGCGCGGCTGCCGCCGCTGGGCCTCGGCCAGCGCCTCATGCTTGGCGGCGATGATGCGCTCCAGGATGGATGGCGTGCCCATGTCTTTCGGCCCCATGCTCAACAGCAAACCCTGCCCGTGGTCCGGGCAGGGTGCAGTGTATCGCAAAGAGACCGTCAAGCAAAGCCGCTGCTATTTCTTGTCCGGCGCATTTTGCTGATCGCGGATCATGGTGGCCCGAATGATGTCGAACTTGTTGTTGAGGTAATCTTGCACGTCGGCTTGATTCTTCAGCTCCGCCACCAGCGCGGGCACGACCTGCTTGGTTTTGCGTTCGAGCACCTCGCGGGTCAACTCGGCGCGCACGTCGTCGAGTTTCTTGGTCGTGTCGGCGGGGATGACGCCTTCCCGCAGGATGATGACGTACCCGCCCTCGGGCACCTGGATCACCTCGCTGATCTCGCCGTCTTGCAGTTCGAACGCCCGCTTCTCCAAGGCATCGAACGTGGTGTAGCGGCCGAAGGGATTGATTTGTCCCGCCGACGAGGCCAGATTCTTGTCCGCCTGCTGCCGGGCGACTTGCAGGAAGTTGATGCGATTGTTGCCGATTTTGACGTACATGTCCTGGGCGATCTTGAGGCTCTTCTCGACGATGATGCGGCACTGCACCTTTTCGCCGAACCGCGACTCAAAGGCTTGCTGCAAATCCTCGTCCGTGACGCTGACGCGCTTGCCTGCCAGCTTGCGGGTGAGCAGCCCCTGGCGGAGCACGTCTTCCTTGTAGTCGACGAGCGTCATTTGCATCATGGGGCGGACCATCTGCTTTTCGAATTCGCTGGCCGTGGTGAAGCCGTTGGCGTGCATCAGCTCGCGCAGCTCCTCTTCCACTTCCTTGTCGGTCACGGTGATGCCCGCCTTGGCGCAGGCTTGTTCGATGATCTTGCGGTTGATCAGCAGTTGCAGTTGCTGTTTGCCGCGGCGTTGAATCAGCTCCTCGGCCAATTCCGCCTTGGTGATGGGCTGGCCGTTGACCACCGCCACCACTTCCTTGAAGCTGTCCACGATGGTCGTGGGGCCAGCACTGGGCGGATGCGGCAAAATCCTCGGCGGTTGTTGTGCCGCCAAGGGCACGAGCCAGCTGCACACCACGGCCAGGATGGTTCCCAGACGCCAAGTTGGATGCATCATGCTTCTGCCTCCGGCTTCCAAGCGAATGACAAGAGATCGCGGACCGCCGCGGCCATGCCGTCATGCGATCTTGATCTGGAGTTTATGGCGGACCTTGCAAGATGCGGTTTCGAGGTGCGGAGCCTAGTTCTACCTCTTTTGGCCAAACGGGGCAAGATCAACAACCCCCTTACCGACTCGACCTGCAGGCGAATCATGAAAGCCTCATGATCTTCGTCAGACATTCGTTGACCTATCCAAACGGGTCCACAATAATAGTTGGCGTGGTGTTCATTGAACCGAGGGAATTGACATGGTCAAACGTTCACGCCGACAAATGCGAGGTTTCACCCTGGTCGAACTGCTGGTGGTGATCGCCATCATTGGCCTGTTGCTGGCCTTGCTCCTGCCCGCCATCCAAAGGGTGCGGGCGGCAGCCGATCGCGCCTTGTGCGCCAGCAACATGCGGCAGATCACGATCGCCTTCCATCATTACCATTTGGACCATGATCGCTTCCCCCTGGCCTATACCGATCCCAACGGTGCGGCCGGGTGGCATAATTGGGCCCCCTTCGTCTTGCCGTACATCGAAGAGGCCAACCGCGTGCGGAACTATGACTTCGGCACGCCCTGGTGGATTTCGCCCAACCGCGAGATCGTGGCCGAGCGGCTCAAGATCGTGCAATGCCCCGCGACGGCGGAGCCGAACCGCATCCAGGATAAGCCCGAACCCACGCCGCCCAACAAGACCGGCGCCTGCGGCGATTACTTCCCTCCCACGGGCGTGCATCCGGAGATCAATCTGCACTTGCCCGGCAATATGCAGTATGGTCCGACGGCGGACCTGCGCGGCGTGATCGGCTGGTACGCCGCCGACAACATTCGCAATGATTTCAAATCGATCCAGGACGGCGTGTCGACGAGCATTCTGCTGGGCGAGTGCGCGGGGCGGGAAGACGTCTGGCGGCGCCGCACCCATTATCCGGTGAACTACTTCGGCACGCCCCGAGTGCGGGCGCGCGGCGGCGCCTGGGCCACAACCGACAATCCCTACATGATTGGTCAGGACCGCGCCTGGGATCCCGCCTTCGGTCCCATCCCCGGACCGATTAAGATCAACAATTCCAACGAATGGGGCCACTGCTTCTACAGCTTCCATCCCGGCGGGGCCAATTTCGCCTTTGCCGACGGCTCGGTGCGGTTTCTCGCCGAGAACACCGAACTGTGGACCCTCGCCGCTTTGGTCACCCGCAACAGCGGCGAAATCATCATGAATTTCACGGACTAACCGCGAGGCTGAATGCGGATCGATCCACCGGGCGAGGGCCGCCTCGCCCGGTGTTGTTTTTCCCGCACCCAATCTCCATGGATCGCCCACCATCACGAGCGGGGCCCCGCCATGACCAGACCGCTCAGAGAAAGGTTTTGGCACGCCGAGGCCCCAAGTCCGATGGCCTAGCTTAATCGAGCGGATCCGGGTCGACGATTTCACCGGTCATCACGATGCGCGTCTTGCCGCCCGTGCCTGTCGAGGCCGACGTGCCGCGCAGACCGGCAAAGGGCAGCGTTACAAAACGCCCCGTGCTGGCGACCACCGTGCCGTCGCGGAACATGATGACGCCCGGCCATCGAAACTCCAGCTTGCCCATCCCCTGCGCATCGACGAGCCAAAGGATCTTGGTGACGAGGACGTCCCCATTGGCGGCAATGATGGCGGCTACACCTGTTCCACGCACGGTACCCGGTGCGGCGCCCGGCACGAAGCGCATCTCCGCGACCATGGCCACCTTGCCCATGAGCGTGAGGTGGCCGCCGCCGGTGAACGTTGCAAAACCGGGATCGGCAGGATCAAAGACCAGGGTGCCATCTATGGGACCCTTGAGGGTGGGTTGCGCATGGGCCGTCCCCACGATCTCGGAACTCAGTGGGAAAATGACGGCGAGCCACATGGCAATGACGCGAGCGGAAAGGGTCATGGCTGCTCCTTTGGTTAGTGGAAAACCGTGCGGCGGGAACGATGGTCCTCTTACCGCTTCACTAACCCAACCGCGCTTCCCATTGCAACGTGGACAGTAAAAATCATTCGAAGTGGACAATGGGCCGCCGCGAATGAGAAGTCCCTTCGCCGGAGGTGCTCGGAGAAAGCCATTGCAAATAGAGTTCATGGACCAGGGCCGTCGGCGGGCGAGCATCGTTCACGATCCAGGCCGCTTTTGCGTGAAGACCAGATGTAGACCCGAGTTCGGCGGCACGGGGATGGGGAAGCCCTGTTTGCGATAGATTTCTGCCATTGGTTGCGGCTGCGGTTCGTGCACATACAGGTGCAGTTCGAAGCCGCGGAAGTGATACTCGACGAGGCGGTTGAGCCTGAAGGTGCTGGTGGAGCTGATGGAGTTCAGCAACAGATAGCGGCGATGTTGTCCCACATAGACTGAAAAATCGGTCGCTGTGTCCATGCCGGGCAGTAGGAGATGCAGCCGGTGATCGCTGATCTCCAATTGTGTAAGGGGCAATGCAGCTTCCCCTAAGGCGGGACCTTGGCGATATTGCACGCTCTTGGCATACCATTTTCCCTGAAGCCGCTGCAGGTCAGCTTTTGGCTCATTCCTTCGCCCAAACTGCAATTCAGTGGACTTATTCCAAAGCACATCAAGATGAAAATGGTCGAGCATTAGATCGCCTTTGGCGACATAGACAACGTAGGCCCCTGGCTCCCAGCGCGTGCTGCCCATCGACCCCTTGCTCAAAGACAGGGTGTATAAAGGCGGCTCGCCAGGCAAATGAATGGGAAAGCGATCGCTGCCTGGTTCCTGACTCGGTTCCGGCAGCCTGAACAATGGGTTGGGGTCCATCTTCCAGATCCGCGCTTCCAGTCCGTCTTCGTTGAAGAAATAAGAGACTTTCGAGAAAAAGAACCATTTGATGGGATAAGTGATCCACTCTTTATTCTTCAACAGGAACAGGATCACGACCGCAGCCGCAATATAGCCAATAGCTCGCCCCATCTTTTGTTTGGACCAGCCTGCGGCACCCAGCTCCGCGGCGGTCGATGAGGCCGGCGGCAACTCGATCACCGGCGCGTATGCTTCCACGGGCCGATGCTGCTGCAACCCCGCCAGACAGGTTTCCAGCATCTCGGCCAACTCCTCCGCCGACTGAAACCGCTGGCTCGGCTCCTTGGCGTGCAGCTTGGCGATGATCCGGCAAAGCCACTCGGGCATCTCGGGGTTCAGTTCGCGGATGGGCCGCGGATGAGCCTCGCTGACGCGGCGCAGGGTGGCCAGGGTCGTCGAGGCCTGGAACGGCGCTCGCCCCGTGCACATGGCGTACATCACGCTGCCCAGACTGAACAAATCGCTGCGATGATCGATCGCGTGGCCTTCGGCCTGTTCGGGAGACATGAATTGCGGCGTGCCGGTGATGACGCCTGGTTGCGTGACGGTGGCGTCATCCACGGTTCGGGCCAGCCCAAAGTCGGTGATCTTCACCCGCTGCACGCCGTTTTCCAGCAGGATATTGGCGGGCTTGATGTCGCGGTGCACCAGTCCCTGGCGATGGGCCGCCGACAATCCCCGGGCGATCTGAAGGCTGATGCGCAGCACTTCCTTCAGTTCGAGCGAACCTTCCTGCATGATTTTTTGTTCGAGGGACATCCCCGCCACGAAGGGCATGACCAGATAGGGCACCGGGCCCGCGTCATCGACGGCATGGATGGCGACGACGTTGTCATGGCTGACGGCAGCGGCGGCTTTGGCCTCCCGAATGAACCGCTTGCGTGCCTCGCCGCTTCCCGCCGCGGCCCGGTTCATGCATTTCAGCGCGACCACGCGATGCAGCTTGGTGTCAAACGCCCGCAGCACCACGCCCATGCCGCCCTGCCCCACGATCGCTTGCACTTCATAATGGCCCAAGCGGCCGATGGCCTTTGGGTCGTCCGTGGGGCTTAACCAGGAGCGCACGTCCGCGATGCCCTCCCGGTCATCGGCTTTCCAAGTCGGCTGTTCCCACCCTTCCGCTCCGGCCCATTTGGCCTGACCCGCCAAGATCGGTTCCCGCATAAAGGCGTCGGTCTCCGCGTGGGCCTTCAGAAGGGCTTCCACGTTTTGGCGCAGTTCCGTGTCACTGCCGCAAGCAGCATCTAGATACTGTTGCCGATCGACCGGGTTCGACTTTTCCAGGGCTGCCCAAAAAAGGGTGCGTTCGTTCATGATGCAACCTGCATGGCCGCTGGGGGAGACGTCTTTACACTGTCATGCGTAAAAGAGACGGACCAACTGCCAAAAATGATGCAATTTTATGGCGTTTCCAAGGCGCGCCGCAGCCAGGCCCGGGCATAAGTCCAGATGCGATAGGCTGTTCGGGGCGAAATGGACAGCACTTCCGCCACTTCCAACAGCGACAACCCCGCGAAAAAATGCATCTGCACCACTTGCACCGCCTGGGGATCCACCTGGGCCAGCCTGGTCAACGCTTCATCCAAGGCCACCAGGTCTTCCCGCGGCTCCGGCCAGGCTAAAGGCAGATCGTCCAGGTCATGCCGGGCGAGGTCGCCGCCCCGTTTGCGGCTTTTCTTTTGCCGGGCATGATCGACCAGGATGCGGCGCATCGCCTCCCCGGCGGCGGCAAAGAAGTGGCCGCGGTTGGCAAACGGCAAGACGGGGTCCGCGCCGGGCGTGCTCGGACCGAGCAGCTTCAGATAGGCTTCATGGACCAAGGCCGTCGGCGCGAGGGTGTGGTCTGGGCGTTCGCGGGACAACCGCTGCGCCGCCAGTTGCCGCAGCTCATCGTAGACCAGGGGCATAAGCTGGTCGACGGCGCCCGGCTCGCCCCGCGCCGCCGCTTGCAGCCAGTGCGTGACTTGATCCATGAAGGCCAGGATACGCGATCATGGATGCGAGAGCAACGCCGCGAACGACCCGCGAGAGGACGCGGCCGCCGCGATGCGACCTTTTCTCTCCTATGGACCATGAAAGGCGGATAGAATAACGTCATCAAAACCTGAGCCTGTTTCCATTGCGCGAGACTTGCCATGACCACGACCACTTCGTCAACGACCCATGCTCCCTTGCCGCAGCAGACGTCAGCCACGGGAGTGCAGCAACCCGCCAGCGAGCGCTTTTTGATCGCCGCCAAAATGGATGATCCCAACAAACAAGATTTGGACGACACGGCCCGGCCCGTGCAGGCCAGCCTGTTGGCGCGCAGCCGCGTGGCCGTGGCCATGTTGGAGCCGACCCTTGCCTTACAGGTTTATCTCGCTCGCGAGATGGCGGTCGGGGGCGCCGTGGCGCTCGAATTGTTCCGCGCCTGGACGCAAAACAACCGCTCCCGGGCGGAGCGGCGTTTCACGAGCCTGGACCGAGAGATGGCGTCCACGCCGGGGTTTGTCGCGGCGGCGCGCCGCTTCGAAGCGCGGGTGATTGACAATCTGCGCGCCCAGCACCGCGCGGGCCGCGTGGACTATCACGATCTGGTGACGGACAGCGGCCCGACCCGGCCCCGGTTTGACTCCGCCGCCCCGCTCGAACGCGGCCGGGCTTCAGGACGGATGCTCCCCGGCATCGCGCCGCCTGGGGTTGCCCTCGACCTCCGCAACGACACCACGTGCAAAATCTGCATCGGCAGCATCCAGGGCATTCAGGTGTGGGTGAAGCATTTTCAATACCATCCCAGCCCCGCCGCGGCACAGCTCATCCTCGAATACCAAATCCGCGATCATTTCGGCGTGGACGATGAGGATTGCGAGATCGCGATTCGCGGCTTTCACGGCACCCCAGGCCAGGTGGCCATGTGGGTGCTGCAGCACCATCGCCGGCCGGGCCATTGTCCCTGGATCACGGTCGTGCACGTCGATCGCCCGCTGCACGTTCAGTTGTAAGGATTCCGCAAGACCCGGCTAAGCTACAAGGAGCCTGCCATGAGCGAACTTGCTTCGTCCTCCGCGTCGCCCATCACCCGCCGCGAATTTTATGGGGCCTTGACGCTCATCTGGGTGTATCTCTTCATCCTCTTCGGCGACATGCTGCGCGTGGAATGGCAATGGACGCGCGGCGTCTGCTGGTTCGCTTCCCTTTTCATGGCCGTGGTCTATTTTTCCCAGGCGTTTGGCAGCCGGGGAACGTCCGCCATCGACGCAGCCAAACTGCCGCCGCTGTCGGAGGGCGTTCGGGAGATCGCCCGCGATCCCAGCCGCAAAATCGAAGCGATCAAGGTGTATCGGGAAGAGACGGGCTGCGGACTGGCCGAGGCCAAGGCGGCCGTCGAAGCGTTTCAGCGCGACGCCGGGTTGATGAATTGAACTAAGCTAACTGTGCCCGGGCAGAAGGATGTCACGACTTCCATCCGGCCTCCATGCATGCGCCGATCGCAGCGGTTCGCCATTCCATGGTTGCAAGCCCAGGGCCAATCCGGGTATGATGCATAGGCTGCTCGTTTTACCCTCCTTGAGGTTCGTCCATGCATCCCTGGGATGAAGCGGCCTGGTTGTCGCGACGCCAATTCTTCACCACGGCCGCCAGCGGCCTGGGCGCCTTGGCGACGTTGAATCTGCTGGCCCGCGACGGCCTGGCCCTCGACGCCGCCGCCAAGCCCGTCTCGGCCAAGCCGCCGCACTTCCCGGCCAAGGCCAAGCAGTGCGTCTTCTTTTTCCTCGCCGGCGGCACCAGCCACATCGACCTCTTCGACCCCAAGCCGCAACTCCGCGAGTGGCACGGCAAGCCGGTCCCCGAACATCTGCTCAAAAACGCCCGCTTCGCTTTCATCCAAAAGGATTCCGCACGGGTCCTGGCCAGCCCGCGGACGTTTCTCCCCTTTGGCCGCTGCGGCATGCCCTTTTGCGACCTGCTGCCCCACATCGCCAAACACGCTGACGACCTTTTGTTGATCCGCTCGCTGCACACGCAGCCGTTCAATCATCACCCCGCCACCATCATGATGAACAGCGGCTTCGAACGCATGGGCCGGCCCACCATCGGCTCCTGGCTCTCCTACGGCCTGGGTAACCTCTCCGACGACCTGCCCAGCTACGTCGTGCTCGAGCCCGGCCCCGGCATCCGCGGCGGCGCCACCAACTGGTCCAGCGGCTTCATGCCCAGCAGCTACGCCGGCGTGCAGTTTCATTTGCGGGGCGATCCGGTCAAGAACCTCCGCCTGCCCGGCGGCCTCACCCGCGATCTGGAACGCAGCACCCTCGACACCCTGGGCGAGATCAACCGCCAGCGCTGGCAGCACATCGGCGACCCGGAGATCGGCAGCCGCGTCGCCGCCTATGAACTGGCCTTCCGCATGCAGGCCGCCGCCCCGGAGCTGCTCGATCTGAAGCGGGAAAGTCCCAAAACCCTCGAGATGTACGGCCTGAACCGCGACGGCCAACTGCATAAGGACTTCGCCTATAGCTGCCTGCTTGCCCGCCGGATGATCGAACGCGGCGTCCGCTTCGTGAACATCTACATGGATGGCTGGGACCACCACGGCGGCATCGACGCGGGGCTGATGACCAATTGCCATGCGGTCGATCGGCCCATCGCGGCCCTCTTGTCCGACCTCAAGGTCCGGGGGTTGCTCGACTCGACGCTCGTTGTCTGGGGAACGGAATTCGGCCGCACGCCGCTGGGCGACAATCGCATCGGCATGGCCCAGGTCACCGGGCGGGATCATCACCCGTTCGCCTTTTCCATGTGGATGGCGGGGGGCGGCGTCAAAGGCGGCCAGATTTACGGTGAAACCGACGACCTCGGCTGGAACATCACCCGCGACCCGGTGCACATCAACGACTTCCACGCCACGCTCTTGCACCTCTTCGGACTGAACCACGAAGCCTTGACCTACCGCTATGAAGGCCGCGACTTCCGCCTGACCGACGTCGCCGGCAAGGTGATCACCCCCTGGCTGGCGTGAGCAGCGGCCATCAGATCATTTGAGTTTGGACACGTCCCACAGCCGCGATCCGCCGTTCTCCTGGCGGTCCACTGCATGATTCGGCCGATCTGGGTCAAGGGTTGCCGTGGAAGAAAACGGCTCCAGCGATGAGAGCGACCCCCCAAAGGGACATAAAGATCGGTCCAAACAAAAGATCAGGAAGCCTGCCCACAAGGGCCGTGCCTGGGTCTTCAGGCAGGAAGCGCACGGGCACCATGCTCCCCACGGCGCAGCGCTTGGGAGGTGCGGCCGTTTCCAACCATTCGTCGCCGAACGGATAAATGACGACGCAGCGGAAGTATGCCTGTTTTGTTTCCGGCCGGCGAGCATGATCGTCGAAACACTCGACTCTGCCTTCGACCTGGATGGAAGAGAAGAGCAGCCGCCAGCGCATGACCAGCCAAACCACGTTCCAAGTGGCTGCCACCGTGCCGACCACGCCGAACGCCCAACGCAGAACCGATTCATTCATGAGTTGGGTCAACCTCGGCTCACTCGGATCACTCTATCGGGGCCACCCGCGCGGCGCAGCAGCGTCAGGCCTGAACCAGCATCACCGATCATCCCCTTCGCCCTTGATGACGTCGCGCTCCTTGCGGTCGGCCAGTTTGTCCAAGTTCATCTGGGCGAGTGTGTCCAGATCGTAACCCAATTCATGCGACAGGGCCGCTACGTACCAGAGCACGTCCCCCAGCTCCTTGGCGATGTCCCGTTTGACCTCCGGGGTAAACTCGCCGCGCTTGCGAATGACCTTTTTGATCTTGTCCGCCACTTCGCCGGTCTCCCCCGCCAGACCCAGCGCGGGATAGAGCAGATTGAACAGGTTGTTCGTGGGATAGCAGGCCGTGGTCCGCGCTGTCCGCTGGTAGTCGTTCATGTGCATGAAAGGATCTTTCCGTTACGGTAATGAAACCAGGTTGAATGGGCCGTGGACTGGTTACGCGGTTGACCATGTGACAGTCCACTTGAGGCTTCAGTATACAGACCCCCCATCGAGCATGGGTTCAAATCCAATCTCACTGTGAAGATCATGATCGGACTATCACCTCCACGCATTCCGAAGCCAAATTCATGCCATAGCTGAATACGCTCCACCCAGGGGTCTGATATCTGACCACCATCTCCAGAAATCAGGCGGCTTCAGTTCCACTTGCCGGTATGGCAGGAAAACGGTAGAGCGACCATCCACATCGAACACATCTTCGGTCCTTCGGAAAACCGACCATGGCCAATTGGCTATTCAAACAAGAACCCAGCGCTTACAGCTTCAGCAATTTGGAGCGCGACGGTGAAACGACCTGGGACGGGGTTGCTAACCCATTGGCATTGCAATATTTAAGACAAGTCAAGAAGGGCGATAGCATCTTTTTTTACCACACGGGCAAGGAAAAAGCCATCGTCGGCATCATGAAAGCCCTGGCTCATGCCCTAGTGGAAAAAGACGGCAAAAACGCCACCGTCCGGGTCGCAGCCGTAAAACGCTTGCAAACGCCCGTCACTTTGGCGATGATAAAGCAGGACGCCAACCTCAAGGACTTCGAACTGACACGCCTGCCTCGATTGTCTATAATACCTGTTACCCCGTCGCAGTGGCGACGCATCTTGGAATGGAGCCGCGGTTAGTCGCGGCTCCCTTGGCCGAAAGGCCGACGGACCGGAAGCCGTTTCTTTTCTGAAAGGAACCTTCCCATGGCTCTTGGTAACGGCCTCGCCGGTGCCAATGGCGAACGCAGTTCGAGTGGTAAGTCCGACCGCCTGCTCAAGATTTTGAGCAAATACGAGGGGGTGGTGTTGCTTTCACATATCCACCCCGATCCCGACAGCCTGGGCAGCATGATGGGGCTCGATCACCTCATCCGCACCAAGCTCAATATTCCCGTGACACTCACCCGCGACGGCTTCATCGGCCGGGCGGAAAATCAGGCCATGGTTCGCTGCCTCAAGCTCAATCTCACGCCCATCGAGGAAGTGGATTGGGAAGCCAAGCAGGCCGTGGTCATGGTCGACAGTCAACCCAAAACCGGCCGCCATACCATTCCCGAAGACCTGAAAATCCATGCCGTCATCGATCATCACGAAACCAGCGGCGAAACCCAGGGCGTTCCCTTCGTGGATATCCGTTCCAGCGTCGGGGCGACCTGCACCATCGTCACCGGCTATTTAATGGAACAGCAGATCGATCTGCCCGCCGAATTGGCCACCGGGCTTTATTACGGCATCGAATCGGAACTGACCGGCTTCCCCCGCGAAGCCACCCGCTTTGATGACGGCGCGGCCATGTATCTCTACCTGGACATCGACAAGGACCTGCTCGCCCAAATCCAAAACGCCCGCCTGCCCCACAGCTATTTCGAAACCCTCATCGAAGCCCTGCAGAATTCCTTCACCTATGGCAAACTGATCACCTCCTGGACCGGCGAACTGCCCCAGGCCGAACTGGCGGCGGAGATCGCCGACTTTCTCATTCGCTTCGAGGAAGTGGAATGGTCCTTCTGCGCCGGCATCTACCGGGAGCACCTGGTCATGTCGCTGCGAACGGTGCATGCGGACGGGCGAGCGGCCTATGTGCTGCAGGACGTGGTCAAAGGCTTGGGCCGAGCCGGGGGGCACGATCGCCGGGCGGGCGGCTCGATTCCGCTGCAGAGCAACAGCGCGACCGCGCTCGACCAATTGCGGTCCACCTTGCGCAAGCGCCTGCTCACCGCCCTGGACATCGATGAATGCCGCGGCCAAAGGCTCGTCAGCAAGCGGGAACAGTTGCTCAACCTGCAAACCTAATCCCTATTTGCCCGCTTCGGTCCGCTGCAAGGCCTCGAACGCCCGCGCCAACAGCGGGGCCGTCTCCGGACCGATGCTGTTTTCCTCGCCATATTGCTTGCTCTTGCGGTCATAGGCAAAGGGCGCTTTCACGTCCCATTGCCGCTTGGGGATAATGTAACCGATTTCGTCATTCGCCAGGCCCAGGATCATCTTGTGCTTTTTCTTGAGCATCCGATAGAGCGGCGTCTCGACCGCTGCGTCGGGGAAGTCGGCCCCGGGATCAAGCGGTACGGGGGAACGATCCAGCACCAACTCGGGATAAATCTCGCCGGGCACGCAAACGATTTGCAGCTCCCCCAGGGTCAGAACGGCTATCTCGGTGACAATGGCTCGATCCTTCTCCGGCGTCGTTTCCGGGGCGCGTGCGGCCTGCCAGGGATCGCCTTGCCACAAATAGATGTCGCGCTGTAGCACGCCCAGCCGGCGGGCCAGATGATACAGCGGGTTGGCCATCGGCAGATAGACTTGCTGCGACTGGATGACCAGCGGTGTCAGCGCGAGCGGTTCAGCCCGGCTCAAGGCCCGCTCCGCCGCCGCGGCCAGGCGTTCGCCGTAGAGCCGGGTCTTTTCCACCGTGCCATCGTCCCATGCCCGCCCTTGCTCATCGGTGATCTTGACGCGAAGCGACGTCATCAGGCCGCCCACGGTCCCGGTGAAATATGTCACGGGCACCCCCGCATGCCGCCGCAGCGCCGCCACGGCATAACCGACGAAATCGGCGCTCACCTGAACGTTCTTCGACGACAGCGTCTCCGGATGGCAATTCCACTGCACGACCAGGCCCATCGGTTCGTCCGTCAACGGATGATGAAAACGGAGCACGACCAATTCATCATGCACGAGATAGGGCAAACGGCTGTCGTGCAGCAGTTCGGGCGCCTGCACTCGGCCGATGCGGGCTGACGCGGGCCGAAGCTGCTTTTCCGCCGCCCGGACCGAACGGACGATGCGTTCCTCCACCTGAGCCACATAGGCGGGATCGACGCCGCTGCGCAGCGGACTTTCCCCCCACAAGCCCATCGTGTCCGGCCCTTCGTGGTTGTGCGTGCTGCTGATCAAGACGTACGTGAAATCCTTGAGCTGCTCGCGGACGCGCAAGGTGTTTTCGTAAAACCAGCCGATGAGATCGACGGAAACAAGGGCGATTTTGACGCCGCCGCAGCGAAGGGCGATGCACCGGGCGAAGAGGGGATCGTTGACGCCTTGCGCTCGGCGGTTGTGGCCGAAGCCCGCCAGGTAGACGGGCCGCGGGCCGGGGACGGGCGGTGTGATGTCCGCCTCGGCTTGCCCCATTTCAAGCGGCGGCTCCGCGCTGGCTGCAGGGGCCTGATCGCCGAGCGCCTCCAAATCATCGGTCGTGGCGAACCAGCCCACGCCCGCCACCAAGGCCAACGCCAGACCGGCTGTCCAGAGTTTCCGCATCGAGGCTCCTTTCCTCGAATCCGCTGATCGAAAAGGTTACTTGGCGGGCACCTGGGGTCCCAGGTTGAGGTCGTGCTTGGAGGATTTTACGATGGCGCGGTACAGGGCATCCGCCAGGGTCTTGAGCGTGAAAGGCTTGCCCAGGATGGACTCGAAGCCGAGATCATGAGCGCTGCTGGAATCGATGGCGCCGCTGAAGCCGCTGGTGAGGATGATGGGCAAATCGCCGCGCACCAAGCGCACCTGGCGGGCCAGATCCGTCCCCGAAAGCTGCGGCATGATCAGATCGGTCACTATGCCGCCGAAGCGCTGCGGCGCGGCGCGGAAGACGGCCAGGGCCTGGAGCGGGTTGGTGAAGGGCCGAGGCTTGTAGCCCAGGCGGTCGAGCATGTTGACGGCCAGATTGACGACCATTGGTTCGTCGTCGACAAAGAGTATTTCCTCGCCGTTGCCGCGCGGCACCGACGTTTGGGGAATCTCCTCGACGGGCTGAAAGGTCGGAGAAATGGGCAAATAGACCTCAAAGGAGGCGCCGTTGCCCGGCTGGCTGTGGACAGCGATAGCGCCATCGTGGTTTTGCACGATGCCATGCACCACGGCCAATCCCAATCCCGACCCGACGCCGGGCGGCTTGGTCGTGAAGAAGGGTTCGAACACCCGGTTCAGCGTGCTCACGTCCATGCCGGGGCCGGTGTCGCTGATGGTGAGCCGGGCATAGCTGCCTTCCCGCAGCGATTCGAGTTGCCCGCTCAACGGTTCGCGGACCTCGAAGCGGTCGAGATGGATGCGGAGTTGGCCGCCGTTCTCGCCCATGGCCTGCACGGCGTTGGTGCACAGGTTGACGAGCACCTGCTGCATTTGCCCCGCATCGGCCTGCAAAGTGGGCACGCGCGGATCGATGCGAGTTTCGATGGCGACCGTGACCGGGATGCTGGGCCGCATGAGCCGCAATACTTCGGGTATAAGCTTCCCCAGATCGAGGGCCTTGCGATTCGGCGGCTGCTTGCAGCTAAAGGTCATAATGCGCTGGACCAGGTCCTGGGCGCGCAGCGTGGCCTGGTGGATGACGTCGAGGCTGGCCTGCTGTTGCGGCGAAAGCTCGGCGTCCAGTTTGAGCAATTCAGCGTGGCCCAGGATGCCGGTGAGAATGTTGTTGAAGTCGTGGGCCAGGCCGCCGGCCAGGGTGCCCAGGGCTTGGAGCTTCTGCGCTTGAAAAAGCTGGGTTTGCAGGCGCCGCTGTTCCTCTTCCGCCTTCTTCTTGGCGGAGATGTCCCGGGCGATCAAGGCCAGACGATGGATGCGGCCCTGCCAATCCCGCACCGGCACGATCAGCACGTTGAAGTTCAACTTCCCCGCGGGCAGCGTGCATTCCAGCTCGAACGTCACCGGCATGCCGGTCTGCACGGCTTCCTGATACTTGTCCTCGACGTAAGAGGCTTCCTCGAAGGGAATGACTTCGGCGGCCGACTTGCCAATGAGCTGTTCGGAGGTGAAGCCGGTGAGACGTTCCCCCGCGGGATTGAGGTCCAGGCAGACAAAGGTGCCGTTGGCCTTCACCTCCACCGTGACGATGATGTCGCTGGTGTTGCGGTAGATGTCGTTGTAGCGCAGCTCCTGTTCGTGAAGATGCTGCTCCACCATGAGCCGTTCGCTGGCTTCCAGGGCCAGCGACACCAGGTCGGCGAAACAGCAGGCCAGCACTTCCTCCTCGGTCGTCCAGACGCGGGGCGTGCCGACGTGCTCCAGGCAGAACACGCCCACCCATTGCCCCCGCTTGTGCACCGCGGCGTCGAGCATCGACGTGATCTGATGCCGTTGCAAATAATCGTTGGCGAAGTCAAACGTCAGCGGGTCGCACATGGCGTCATGCGCGACGACCAGGCGCTGCTTTTCCAGAGCCAAGAAATAGGCCGGGTGGTCCTTGTAGAGCAATTCCTCGCTGTCGCCATGCCGGTCGTAGGCGGGTTCATAGACGTCGATGCAGCGAATCTTGCTGCGGTCGTCGTTGAAGAGCCACACGCTGGCCCGGGCGACGTCCAGGGAGCGCGCGGCCAATTCGGTGATTTGGAAAAAGTCTTCGATCAGGTTGTCGCCGAAGAAGCTCCGCGTCCGGGCCAGGTGCAACAGAGCCGCGTGGGCGCGCTGCAGTTTCGATTCGCCCAGCGTCGAGACTTTCTCTCCCTCTCCCGCCAGGCTGGACAGCGCCGAACTGGGGGCCGACCATTCAGGATGGGTCGCGCGCAGCCAGCGCGCTGCCAGGCGAATCGGCGCTTCACGAGGGAAGACGTCGGTAAAGCCGAGTTTGAGCATCTCGGCTGCTTTGGCTTCGGTGTATCGTTCCATCAACAGAAAGACCGGCACGTTCTGCTTGGCGTGGCGAACGTGCTGCAGCAGGAGCGCAGCCGAGGCGATGGGGTTTGGCTCGAAGCACAGCACCCCCTTGACTTCCGGGCTTGCCAATGCCGAGGAAAGGTGGTCCAGCCGGGAGATCGACTTCAATGCGGGGATTAAGCTGCCTAGCCTTAGCTCTTCTGACAGTTTGGCCAGGTCGGTGCCACTTTCTCCCAAGCATAACAATGTAAAAGCCTGTTTCATGCCCACTTTCACCGCAAGATCAAGTCTTCGAGCCCAAGGCAGAGTTGTCGGTCAACCCCGCTGCGATTATTCCGTTTGCGTCGGATAGCCCGCTTCGCGCCAGCCCCGGTAGCCGCCCTTCATGGAGAGAACGTTGCCATATCCCATTTTCTGCAAATTGTCAGCGGCCAGGGCCGAACGATATCCGCCTCCGCAATACAAAATCAACGGCGTGTTGGGGTCGGGAAATCTTTCTTCGACGTCGCGCTCCAAAATTCCCTTGCCCAGGGGAATGGCCCGAGGCAGGTGCCCCGCCGCGAATTCGCTCTCCTCGCGGACATCGATGAGATGCAGGGGACCGTTCCCGTCCATCAGCCGCTTGACCTCGGCCGCATCGATCTCCCGCACACGCTGCATGGCATCGTGCACCAGGGCGAGAAATCGTGGTGAATGGGGCTTGGCCATGTTCGACTCGCGTCTGGACGCACCTTCTCCATCCTCGGCCCCTTTGGCCGTGACCTTCACTCTAATCCATCCTCCGTTCCACTCCAAGTTAAAGTTTAAAAAATCTGCTGATTCCTCCGGTCAGGAAGTCGGTTCCGACCATTCCCAGCGCCAGATGAGACCATCCACGGGGTCCTCGACGAGGCCGATGAAGTGAAAGCCGCATTTGGTCAACACCTTGGTGGAGGCATTGGCTTCGGGAGCCGTGTGCGCTTGGATCCGCTGAACTTGCTCATGTCCCCGCGCGAAGACGATGAGTGCCTGAGCAGCTTCGGTGGCCAGCCCTTGACCTTCATGGCTGGGGACGATGCCATAGGCGACTTCGACCATCCCGTCATCGCCTGGAGGGCCTTTGAAGCCGGCCGTGCCGATCACGACGCCATTCGTTCGATGAACCACGGCATAACCATGAACCCAGGGATCGACCGTCTGGGCGGAACGCAATTGTTCGACCCAGGCGGGTGACACGTCCTCCGAGACGGCGAAGCCACGCAGACCCGCGACCGGCGAGCAGCCAAACGCACTGGCGAATCGGTCTTCGCTCTCCATGAGGGCAAGCCAGTGCCAGGGGGCCATCGGGATCAATCGCAGACGTTTCGTTTCGAGGATCATGAGTCATCCGTTTCTGCTCTGACGTGCGCCTGTCATGGTTAGCCTGGACATTGTCATGCCCTTGCAGGTTCCCTCGGCTACTCTACGAAAACCCGGCTCGCTGAAGTCCGCTGACTTGGCGGGATGTGCGGACTTTGCTTGGGATGCGGCTTTCATGGATCGTTCACGAGCATAATTTCCACTTCTTCCTGGACTTTTTCCCACATGGTTTGGGAAAATAGGGCATGGTTCAGCGGATGGTTCTGTCTGCATCAGGTCCGGGAGCAGGGCCGCGCGCCTCGGGGCGGCGGCTGACCCGAACCGCCACACAAGGATGTTCCTCATGCGTCAACTGCTGATTCTGGGGCTTCTCATCATCACCGGTTGCACGAGCACCGTGTCGCCCCTTGAACCCCGCCGAGCCGATCGAGCCGACGATCCCTTCCTCACGACGCAGGAACAGCGATCGCGGGTGCGTTCGATGTTTGCTTATCCGGACGATGAGTTCGCTCCTCGTTCCGGTGCGGGCGAACCCAGGATTCTTTATTATCCCAGGTAACCCCAAGCCGCCATCCACCATTCGCCGCTTGACCGCCGCCAGGGGAAGCGCATCTTCGGCCTAGGGTTCATCCCGGGAGGCTGCGATGTTCCGTGCGGCGTGTTGGCTGGTGGGGATGCTTTGCGTGGCGGGGTGCCAGAGTCCGGAAAAGGCGGCGATTCAGCCCCTTCCGCCGGATAGTCCGCCCATGGCCTACAGTGAATTGGTCGCTCGGGGCAAGGCCCAGGTGGCGGCCGCGCATGAATTCTTCTATCAGGATCGATGGGACGAGGTCAAACAGGCCGCCGTCGCCTTGCAAGAAACCGCCCATCGGCTGAGCGCCTTGAAGCCCGACAACGTGCCGACGATCAAGCAAGAACAATTGGCCGATCTCACCAAGGAGCTGACCCAAGCCGCCCTGCAATTGAACGAGGCCGGCCTGGATAAAGACGTGACCAAAGCCACCGAATCCTTCCGGCGGCTGCATCTGGTGGTTCGGCAACTCAGAGTGGACTAACTTGCTATAATAGAGATGGATCGGCCGCGACCGGCGCGATGCATGATCCGCGCCCGGCCGTTGGCGTTATTCCATGGAGGAAGCATGCTCGCCGAACGCAAACTGCCGTTCTGGATGCTCCAGCGTCAGATCACCTCTGAAACCGTGGATGATCATACCCTGCGCCTCATCGGCCCGATCTTGCCGACGTGCGAGATCGGCGTGCTGCCCGTGGCCAAGGGGCCGGGCCATCGCGTCGCCATCGACCGCGTCACCGACGCGGGCAAATCGACCGTCGTCCAGACGGAGGTGCCCTTCGAGAATGAATCCGCCGCCTGGCAAGCCGCCTTTGAGCTGTATCGGCAGCACGTCATCGTTTAGAGCCTCGGGCTTGAACCATCCTCGCGCTGCCAAGCGCTTGTCCGCGCTGCCGCCGACCGAGCCGCTTCGACCCGCCATTTCCCCGGTTCGCCTTGCCAAACCCCATGTCAATCCGTTAGATATGCCGACAACCCAGCCTCGGTTCAGCCATGGTTGGCCGTGCCGGTTTTCCACGTTGAGGAGTGTGACACATCATGGATCGCTTTTTGCGCCCCTGTCTGGCGGAAATGATCGGCACTTTTTTTCTGTGCTTCATCGTGGCGGGCGCCATCTGTTCGGACGCCCTGATGCCGGGCACGCTCGGCATCATCGGCGTGGCCCTGGCCTACGGCCTGATCCTGTCCTTGGCCGTCACGGCGACCGTCAACGCTTCGGGCGGCCACCTCAATCCCGCCATCACGATCACCCAATGGGTCCTCGGCAAGATCGACACCCCGCAGATGATCTACTATGTCGTCGCGCAACTGCTCGGCGCCCTGATCGCGGGCATGTTCCTCACCTTGATGTTCGCCAGTTCCGCCGACGTCATGGCCGCGGGGCTGGGAACGCCCCACCTGAGCGACAAAATCGGCATCGGCGGCTTCAATCGCTTCCTGATGGCCACGGTCATCGAAATGGTCTTCACCTTCGTCATGGTCTTTATTTTCTTCGCCACGGTGGTGGACCCGCGCGGTCATAAGGTGGCGGGCTTCGGCGTGGGTCTGGCCGCCGCCGCGGCCTATCTGGTCGCCGGTTCGCTGACCGGGGCGGCCCTCAACCCGGCCCGCTATTTCGGCGTCGCCTTCTGGGAAGCCGGCGTCAAGGCCGACTTTTCCAAGCTCGGCGACTTCCCGGTCTACATCACCGGCCCCATCCTCGGCGCCTTGGGAGCCGGCTGGATTTATTCCAACTACCTCATGACCCCTCCCAAAACGAGCTCCTAAAGGCACCGGCCAGCGAGTCACCGAACCGATCGATCGCGCTCGCGCACCGGTCTGGCGCGAGCGGCAGCACCGTTTGGTCGCGATGGCATGGCGTCATCGGCCAGCGCACCAGTAACTTTTATTTTAAATCAAACTAAAATTTATCGACAATGTGCCCACGCCAGGGTAGAATAAAGCTACTAACTTTTACTTTGAAGCAAAATAAAAGATCCCGGACGAACCGATGAAGAAACCCTCCTTGCCTCCTCCGTGGCGGCGTCTGGCCAAAAAGTTCATCGTTCAGGATAAACATCGGGCCGCGTTTTTGTCGGCCTGGCAGCGGCCGGACGTGCGGCAGTTCGTCGACCGGGCGAATGCCGAATGCTTCAACTGGGATGATTGCCGCCACCGGGCCGCCTCGTTGCACGTCGAGCCCGAACTGTTGTGGTTTTGCATCAAGGAGTCGCGTTCCCGGGAACGGCAAGCCACGCCCTTCCTCGATCAGAAAGGCAAGGCGTTTACCTTTCACTTACCCGCCTCGGCCCAGCGGGTGCTCCATTGGCTGGACCTGCAGATCGGCGGGAAGCTGCCCTCGGCCAAACCGCTTCAGGAAACCGATTTGGCGCGCTGGATCGTCCATTCCATGCAAGAAGAAGCCGTCACGTCGAGCCTGATCGAAGGCGCCGTCGTCACGCGCGTCGAAGCCCAGCAGATGCTGCGGCACCAGCGTCCCCCTCGCGATCCACATGAGCAGATGGTCCTCAACAACTATCGCACGATCCGCTGGCTGAAGGAGCGCCGCCAGGAGCCGCTCACCCTCGATCGGCTCCGCGAGATTCAGGGCCGCCTCACGGAGAAGACACTCGATCGCCCCGACGCCGCGGGCCGTTTTCGCCGTCCGGGGGAGAACATCACGGTTTACGACGAAGAGGAGCAGGAAGCGGCCTACACCCCGCCGCCGGCTCAGGAGCTGCCCGGTCGGCTGGAAACGCTCTGCCTGTTTGCCAATGCGGCGGAGGACGCCTTAACCGCGGACGCCTTCATCCATCCCGTGATTCGCGCCATCCTGTTGCATTTCGCCCTGGCTTACGAGCATCCTTTTTACGATGGCAACGGCCGCTGCGCGCGGGCCTTGTTTTACTGGTCGATGCTGCGGCAAGGGTACGATCTGGCGGAGTATCTTTCGATTTCCTCGATCATCAAGCAAAAACAACGCCAGTACTACCGCGCCTTTCTCGACGTCGAGCAGGATGAAAACGACCTGACCTATTTCATTCACTTTCACCTCAAGGTCATCGAGGATAGCGTGCGGCAGTTTTACCGCTACATCATCGAGGAGCAGCGCCAGGAGCAGCAACTGAACTTGCCGCGCGCCTTGCTCCTGCAGCTCAACCCGCGCCAGCAAGCCGTCGTAATGCGCGCCGGGAGGGAGCCGGCCGCGCGGTTCACCTATGAATCCCATGCCGAGGAATTCGACACCGTCCTGGCGACGGCCCGCAAGGATCTGTTGGAATTGGAGGCGATGGGGCTGCTCGCGAGCAACCGCAAGGGGCGCCGCTTTGTCTTCCTGCCCGCCGCGGATTGGGAGGACAAGCTGCGCCGGTGGCAGTAACCGATCATCGTTGACCTAAAGCGCCACCGTGCGGCCCGCTCGAATCGATTCTTCCTCCTTGCGGCACAGGATCAGGGCGTCCCGGGCCAGATCGGCGCGGAGCAGATCGGGGGGCGCTTGATTGAGCACGCCCATGACGGCGGTCAGCAACTCGTCGGCGAAAGCGTCCACGGGATCGCCGCTCCCAGGCAATTGCAGCGGCTGGACCTCGCCGTCGTCATTGAGCAGGGTCAAGGGCTGGATGCCCGCATGAAACAGCAGCGTGGCCCGCTCCATGAAAATTTCGAAGCCGTGGATGAAGGGCCGCCCCTTCATGCAGATGGCCCCGCTGACGCAGGTGACGCAGCCCGGTCCGCGATCGGCAGGGTAATGGTATTGGGTGGCGGCGTGCTGCACGTGGCCGAAGCGATCCACGACGCCCCGGCTGGTCACCGCGGCGGGCAAACCCCAGAGCAGATTAAAAAAGTGGGTGTCGTGGATGTGCAGATCGACGACGGGTCCGCCGGTCTTGCCGGGGTCCGCGATGGCGCTGGACCAATCGGGCTGGCTGATGACGCGGTCAAAATGAGCCGCCAACACCCGCCCGCCCGCCTCCGAACGCATGTACTCATGGGCGAAGCGAAACTCCGGAAAGAACGGCAAGACGTGGGCGACCATGAGGAGCCGGCCCGCGCGGTCCGCTTCCTCGACCAGCGTTGCCGCTTCGTCCACGGCCAAGGTCAGCGGTTTTTCCACGAGCACGTGCTTGCCCGCGCGCAGGGCTTGTCGAGCCGCCGTGAAATGCTGATCCGTGGGCAGACAGACGTCAATCAGATCGATCTCCGGGTCCGCCAACAACTCCTCGAGCGCGGCATAGGCGCGGACGCCGGTCAAATCCATCACTTCGCCAGGCGGGCCGAAGTTGCCGCGGATGCCGGTCCAATCGCCCGCCCGTTTCTTGGGATCGCGGCTGCAAACGGCCCGCACCCGCGCCGCGCCGGCCTCCAGCCGACCCGCGGCCAGGTAATGAATCATGCCCATGAAGCCGACGCCGGCGATGCCAATTTGGACCATGTCCTTTATTCCTTTGCTGTTCGATGGCATGAATCATTCATCAAGATGGCCGTTGGACTTTCATTGCCCACTGATTGACGGCGTTGGCGAATCATTCGACCATTGAGTATACAACATCTCGCGTCATGACCGAGAAACAAGCTCTGTCCAAGGTCCAAGCGGCGCCCATTTTCCTTGAAACTCGATGCCGGCGCAGAGCGCTTGCGTCGGAGGCATGAGAAAACCCTTTAGAAACGTGCAGACCTGGTCCAACGATGATCCACCCACATCCAGCTTGTCCTTGCTCACGAAGGCATGCCACTGCTTCTTCTTGGCGGCGTCGGTACCGAACTCCGGGGTCAACGCGAGAGGCGGCGTGGCCGATAAGGGCGTAAGGCGTCTCTGAAAGGTTGCCTGGATCGCCGAGGCGAGTGTCGCGCCATCAAACGCAAACGATCGAGACAAGAGCCAGACGTCGAAAAAGTCCTTCATTCGACTGTTGGCGATGCCAAGCGCGACCATCGCTTGAAATTTTTCAGCAATGACCGACTCCCGCGAATAGACCCGAAGAACTGGCGCGGGAAATGCCAGCATCACCGGGTAATGAAGTTCGTTTGGCGGCGGTTGAACGACGTCCCCAAAGCCGACGTCGATCTGGATGTCGATTCGAGCTTGACCGAGTCGAGCCTCAAATCGAAGGCGGACCCCTTCGTAATCTTGATTCTCCTGAATGGACTCGCCACGCACCGTTTCGGGATCGAAAGTCAATCCATCCTTCTCCACGTCAACGGTGCAAATCGACTGGAACACTTTGACGAGATGCTCGATGGAAGGGCTTCCACTCCCTAACAAGTCGAGGTCGCGCGTCGGGCGATGCTGTTGTTGGGTCCATATTGGGAAGAGTAATGCACCCTTGAGGACAAATTGATTCCGGTGCGGCGACTGACTGAGCCGGTAAAGGAGTCTTTCGATGCCATAAAGAATGAGGATGCGTTGAAAGTCTTCACCCCGCATGCGAGCCATCGCCATCAATCGGTGGCGCACCGAAGCCTCGAGGTTTCGGGGCTGATCCTTGCTCACGACAGGGACTCCAAATAAGGCCGCATCACTTTGGCCATGCGCCGCGACTGAGCGGTCCGGAACAGTTCATCCATCGTCACTTTCTTTCGTCGCCAACCGTCGCGCAAAGCCTCGATGGCCACGTCAAGACCGATTTTGTGGCGATACTTGAAACAATCGACAATCGTCCGAGCGGGGTTCGTCACGCGAATGGTTACGCCCCGCACCACTTGTTTCTCCACGCCCGCCTGCAGTGCAGCGTCGGAAAAGCGGACAATGTGAAGCGGTGGATAGGCCAGTTTCGGTCGCCAGGCTTTATGGCCGATGGCCAGCCAAACTTCAAAAGGAGCTTGGGAAGTGAGACCGTGGAAGCGCAGCGCCGACAACAGGCAGATAACCCCGTTCGGCACGCGCTTGCAGGCTTCCATCAGTCCTTGGTGTTCACTTGGCTCGACGTCGGCCGGGACGTAGATGCCTCGTGCGGGGCGTTCCAGCCATCCGCGTCGATGAAGGCGGACGAGGTGCTCACGCGCAAGGCCATGTGCCGCCAGATCACGCGGGCGAAGGATGCCGCGCCGCCGCGCGAGAGCCAGCACTTGTTCGGTCTTCGATTTCGCCATTTGTTACAAAACATCGGAATAAACATTTATTTACCCATGTTTTGTAACATCCCGGACGCCTTCCGTCAAGAGGCCCGCACCCGCGCCGCGCCAGCCTCCAGCCGACCTGCGGCCAGGTAATGAATCATTCCCATGAAGCCGACGCCGGCGATGCCGATTTGGACCATGGTGGTATCGCTTTATGCCAAGGAGGGAATCGAAGGTTCGTTCATGAAAAGCATTGTAGAGCAAAATGGAAACCGTCGAAACCACAAAGCTGCTTCAAGGGCGGTCTCGCAGTTGCTCCGGCAACGTCATATGAAATGGTTATAAGTGTCACGAACCGGGAGAGATGCCATGAAGGGGATGCTGCGACTCGATTGGGACATCATCGCGGGCATTGCCGCCGCTGTCCTGGCCATCGTCATGCACTTGCTCCATATCGTGGAGGTCAACGTGATCTTCACGATCATCCTCGTGCTCTTGGCCCTGCTGCTCTTCCGCGATTTGCGGCGCGAGAGCCACGACGAGCACGTCGGCCGCCTCGTCGAGCGGCTGAAAAACACCGTCGATGAAGTGCATGGCTCGCTTCACCCGGCCGAGGCCGTTCTCATCGGTCCGCGGCAACTGCGCGCTGAAAGCCGCCGCTTTTCGGAACTGGCCCGAGGCGAGATGGTCTGGTTCAACGTGTGCTTCCTGATGTTCAAATCCCAGGAAGTGTTCGACTTGATGCTGAAACCCGCCTTGGAGAATCCCCAGGTGACGTCCATTCAATTCATCGCCAACGCCGCGGAAAAGCCGCTGTGGGAACAGCACATGCAGCCGAAGATTCAGGCGTCAAGCGGTCATGCGAAAGTGCGGGAGCCGCGCTGGACGACGTTGCCGGAAACGGTTTCCTTCATCCTGGCCGACGTTCAGCAAGACGGCCAAACGGAGGCCCTCTTGAGTTTTTGGGGCGAACCCTTCATGGCCCGGACAACGACGCAACAGGTCCCCCGCTACATCTTCCGCATCCATGCCCATTCCGATCTGGTCGCCCGCCTGGTCGAACTGGAACGGCAACACCGCATGGGCGGTTGACCGCTGCATCGGCACGGCTCGAACCGTTCACTTCGATGGCGGCGCATCGGCAAAGCTGAACCGCTTGTCGATTTTATCGCCAGGCCAGGGTTGGCCTTCGACCTCGACATAAGGATAAATGAAAAAGTTGAGGGCCGGTCCCGATTGCGGTGGGTTCAAGGTCAAGTCCCGCCCCACGGTAAAGGCCACGCGGTCTTCGGTCAAATTGCCAAAGTAATATTCCTTCATCTTGGGATCCTTGTTGGCTTCGGAGATATCCACCGGAATCCAGCCGCGGCCCTGAGGTTTGAACTTGGCCCAGCAATGATAACCGGGGATGTCGCCTTCGCCGCGCTTTTCCGGCAGGGGAAAGCCCATTTCAAACTTGGCGGGAATCTTGAAGGAGCGCGACAGTGAAATGAACAGGCTGTGAAAGTCGGAGCAATTGCCGAACCGGCTGTCGCAAGCCCACTCGGCATCCCCCTGTCCCCAGCCGGTGCCCTCTTTGCTGTAGCGCATGTGCTGATTGACCACGTCGTAAAACAAGCGCGCCAGGTCCATCTGGTCGCCGGGCAAGGCTTTGCCATTCAGCAAAGTCAATGGCTTGCCTCCGATTGGCACCTTGGCGTCCGCCTTCAGAAACAAATCCAGATCATCCAGCGCTTTGCCTTTGGTCGATTGATCGGCTTTGACTTCAAACCGAACGACATGATAGCGAACAGAAAAGCGCACCTGCCCTTCGGCATCGGCGGGGGCTTCGAAATAAAGAATCTGGTTGCCATATTTGGCTTCCTGGCCCAATCGTTCCTTGCTGGGCAACTGCTGGTCCGCGAGCTTCACCATTTGATCTTCGTTCGTCGGCGGCACGGGCAGCCACACCCGCGCTTTTTGCCCCGGCGGCATGCCTTTGATGGTGCCGGCATACGTGAAATAAAAGCTGCGGCTCTTGACCTGGGAAGCACGATCTTGGCCCTGCAGGCAGCTTGTCAACCATCCCAAGCCAACCCCTGCGAATAAGGCGCAGCGCCAGGCAAACGATTGCGAAAACATGATCGGTCCCTTGTTTTTCGATGAAACGGATTGGAATCAACTGGAGCAATTCCGCGTGGCACGCCGCCTGAATCTCCAAAGCAAGCGGCGGAGATTTGGAGTCGATCCATCGTGGATGATGAGATGCAAACGCCCATGGCGACTGTCCATGACCGGGCACGCCGTCACGCCATGAGGGCCATTCACCCAAACTCATTTTTGAAGGGAACGTTGCGAATGCCAGAGGCCCGATCGAGTGATCGGCTACGACGTCGTGGTGAATCCATGGAAAGCGTCATGGCCTTGGCCGCACGAGAAAGGAAATTCCCCACCAATGTACCTTGCCTCCTGGCCTGCGTCCAGACGCCAGGGAGGAATCGAGGCCCGAGCTTGCACCGCAAGGACGAAATTATCTGCTTGTCCGCGGCTCGTGGATGGGATTAAGATAGTCGTTCCTGCCAAAATCGAAGCCCCGCCCATTCGGCTTAAAAGGAGCCCCGCATGTTAATCAATTCACGCTGGAGAATTCTCGTGCTGCTGATGACATTCAGCGCCGGCACCCTGGCCGCCTTCTCCGCCGCGGATCGGTTTGCTTCAAGCGGGCTGGAACTGGTCGAAGTCCGCAAAATCTGGGATCAAGCCCCGCACAACGCCTTTACCGACCTCGTCCGTTTTCAAGAGCGCTGGTATTGCGTGTTTCGCGAAGGCCAGGCCCACGTCTCCTACGATGGGGCCTTGCGCGTCATCACGTCCCGCGATGGCCAAACCTGGGAGTCCGCCGCCCTCTTCACCTCGCCCCGCTCCGATCTCCGCGACGCCAAGATCAGCGTCACCCCCGCGGGCGAATTAATGCTCTCGGGCGCTGAAGCGCTGCACGATAAGTCCAAGCACACGCATCAATCCCTGGCCTGGTTTTCCAAGGACGGCCGCACCTGGAGCGACCGGCATCCGATCGGCGAGCCTGACTTTTGGCTTTGGCGCGTCACCTGGCATAAAGGCCAGGCTTATGGACTGGGGTATGGCTGCCGCCAGGATCAATCGGTGCGTCTCTACACCAGCCAGGATGGCAAGCGTTTCGACGTGCTGGTGCCGCGGCTGCATGATGCGGGCTATCCGAATGAATCGAGCCTGGTCTTCGCCGGCGACACCGCCTACTGCCTGCTCCGGCGGGATGGCCGACCGCGCAGCGGCCTTCTGGGCATCGCCCAAGCTCCCTACACGCAATGGGAGTGGAAAGACCTGGGCGCGACCATCGGCGGACCGGCCATGATCCAACTGCCCGACGGGCGACTCCTCGCCGCCGTTCGGCTCTATGACCAGAAGGTCCGCACGTCGCTGTGCTGGATCGATCCCCAGGCGGGCCGATTGACCGAAGCCCTGGCCCTGCCCTCGGGGGGCGACACGAGCTACGCCGGCCTCGTTTGGCACGACGGCCTGCTCTGGGTCAGCTATTACTCCACCCACGAAGGCAAGACGAACATCTACCTGGCCAAGGTGAAGGTCCACTCGTTAGCGACTGACCGCTGAGCGTTGCTTCACGGCTTCACGGCCAGGACTTTCACGCTGGCGGCATAGTCGTTGACGTTGTACCGCGTCAACAGGTCGGCCAGCCGGGCGTGGAACGGATCCGTCGTCGACGTGCTCGTTCCGCAGCACAGGCTGATGTTCGACGGCGCCGCGGCTGCCGGTTCGCAGCAGCCACTCGGCGCCGCTTCCTGTTCCTGGGCCATGCCAGGTGAACAACAACCGGACTGATTTTCCACCTTGGTATAGGCGTTCAAATCCGCCCCCGTATCGATCACTTCCACGGCGGCAAACCCGGCGCCGCGCAGTTGCTGCTTGTAATCCTCGATCAGGATCGCCCCGGCGATGCAGCCGACGTAGGCCATCAAATCATTCCCCACCTCCGGCGGCAGCGGTTGCTTGAGGGCGATGTCGCTGACGGCCAGCCGGCCTCCGGGCTTCAACACCCGGGCGATTTCGCGAAAAACCGCCGGCTTGTCGGGCGCCAAATTGATCACGCAGTTGCTGATGACCACGTCCGCTGACGCATCGGGCAAAGGCATGTGGTCGATGGTGGCTTCATAAAAAGCCACGTTGGTGATGGGTTGCCCATTGACGCCCTTGGCGGCGTTGCGGCGCGCCCGTTCGAGCATCTCCGGGGTCATGTCGATGCCGATGGCCAGGCCCGTCGGGCCGACCTTGGCCGCCGCGAGAAAGACATCCAGCCCGCCGCCGCAGCCGAGGTCGACCACGACTTCGCCGGGCCGGAGACGGGCCGTCGCGATGGGATTGCCGCACGACAACCCCATGTTCGCCTCGGCGGGGATGGAGGCCAGTTCCTCGGGGGTGTAACCGAAGGCTTCCGCCACAGCTCGCACGCCGGCGTGGCGGCTCGACAGGCTGCTCTCGGCCACGGTCCCATATTTCGTTTGCACGGCTTGCTGGATCGATGAGCTCATGATTCACTCCATGGTCAGGGATTGCAATAAGTCCTTCACTTTGGATTCGATCAGGTCGCGGACCTGGCGGAAGGCATCGGGGGGCAGATGCTTGGGATCGGGAATGGCCCAATCCTCGCGGCGCTTGGCCCGCACGAGCGGACAAGCATCGCCGCAACCCATGGTCACGGCGACGTCAACTTCCTGGCCGTTGAAGGCGTCCAGCGGCTTGGACTGATGCGCCGCGAGGTCGTAGCCGAACTCCTTCATGGCTTCGACCGCCTTCGGGTTCACTTGCCCGGAGGGACGGGAGCCGGCGCTATAGGCCTCGACCTTCCCGGCCCCGTGGATGCGGGCGAAAGCCTCGGCCATCTGGCTGCGGTTGGCGTTTTCGACGCAGACGAAGAGAATCGTCTTCATGTCTCCTTCCCCTTGCGCGGCGAACGCGAGATCACCTCCGAGGACGCCGACGGCCGCCCGCCACGGTGAAGAGGAGAACGCTGCCGCTGTCGATGGCTGACTTCTTCCATCAAACACAACCCCAGATCGAGGAGATACTGCACGCAGCGATCCTCGAGGCGATAGTGGATGTTGTTGCCAGCGCGGCGATGGCTCAGGATGCCCAGATCGATGAGCCTTTGCAGTTGATTGGAAACGGCCTGCGGCTTCATGCCGATGGTCCGGGCCAGATCAGTGACGCACAGCTCATCGGCGCGGGCCAAGGCATGGAGAAGCCGGAGCCGGGTGTCGTTGGCGAGCACCTTGAAGACGCCGGCCAGCCCGCCCGCCTGGATGGGATTGAGCAAGGGGCGCTCCTTGAGCGCGGGGACGGCGCAGCAGCCCGCGGCGGAGCGAGAAGGCTTGGCTTTCGCGGTCATCACGATCGACCTCCAAAAACAAACCACTATTACACTATATCGTGTAATAATTGCAGTCAAGGGCAAAAGTGCTGCGCGCGCCGCGTCCTTCGTGCGTTGGGATGGATGGCATCGAATGGCTCAGTCAAGCGGAACGATTCAAGTCAAGTGGCTGCACGCAGAGCAGGCCAATCCCCCTTCGTGATGGCTCCGAGATGACGGGTCACTTTCTCAAGAGGCCAATCCCACCAGGCGATGCGCTGCAACTCCGACACTTCCGCTTCGGCGTAGCGCCGCTTGATGATCCGGGCGGGGTTGCCGCCAACGACGGCATAGGCGGGCACGTCGGTGGTGACGACGGCGCGAGCCGCCACGATCGCCCCATCGCCGATGCGCACCCCCGGCATGATCAACGCGTCATAGCCGATCCATACGTCGTGGCCCACGACCGTGTCGCCCTTATAGGGGAAAGCCTCGGGCGATGGCATCGCGGTTTCCCAGCCTTGGCCGAAGATGTAGAAGGGATACGTCGAAAAACCATTCAGGGCATGGTTCGCGCCGTTCATGATGAAGCGAACGCCGCGCGCCAGAGCACAGAATTTGCCAAGGATCAGCTTGTCGCCCACAAAGGGAAAATGGTAGAGCACGTTGCGGCTCTCGAAATGCTCCGGTCCCTCGGGATCGTCGTAATAAGTATAGTCTCCCACCAGAATGTTGGGGCTTGTGATCAGCGGTTTAAGGAAGCCCACCTGGGGAAAGCCAGGCATCGGGTGCGGATCGAGCGGATCGGGACCGTTCACAAATCTCTCCACTTATAATCAAGGCTTACAGCGAGCGTGCCTTCCCTCTGCTAACGATCTAAAAGCAAGTCGGTGGATCATCCGTTCGGGGTCAGCGCTAATAGGTCCTGCAAGACGCCGTCCCAATGTTTCTTCATCTGGGTCCGCCAGTCGGCGGAAGGCAGCTTTTCCAGATGAAAGCGCAGGGCGGTTTTGTCCGGGCCGCTGGGGGTCAGGGTCACCTGCAGCGTGGCAGGCTTCTTCATCTCCTTGGGCTGCCAGGTGAGGCGCAGCCGTTCCTGAGGCTTGATCACGCGCAGTTCGCCGTGGGTTTCTGCCGCCGTGGCATAGGTAAAGCCTTCTTCCCATTTCATGGCTTTGATCTTGCCCAGCCAAAGCGCCACCCCCTTCGTGGAGCAGAGCAGCTTCCAGGCGGATGCGCGATCGATGGGCAGCGTTTTTTGAATGCCAAGCTGAAAACCAGCATCGTTGGTTTGGCCGAGCACACGCTTGTTATGAGCTTTTTCATAGGCCACGGTTACCGTTTGCTCCCACCAGGCGGAGAGTTTGGCATGCTCTTTCAGATAGGCGACGATTTCCTTATGGGACCAGGTCTTGGCTCCAGCTTTATTCAACAGATCAAACCACTGGGGCCAGGTCTTGCCCGTCGCCTTGAGGACCGCTTCATCGGAAACGCCGTCTTGTTTCTTCTTGGCCATAGCGTTGCTCCTAATCATGCCCATGGAAAAGCTAAAGCGGTCCGACCCACTCTTCAAGGACATCAACGGATCGGGATAAGCCATCGCGAACTTTCAAACGCTCTGCGCATTGGCGGCAGGCGGACTGGACCGCTTGCGATGATATCAAATCATGCAGTCGACTGGCCAATCGGGCCGCGGAAAATTGGCGGACGGTCAGGGAAGTCCCGACCCCCAGCCGGGTGACGCGGGCCGCATTGTCGAACTGATCGTGGGCCAGGGGCATGATGACCTGAGGGATGCCCGCGGCCAACGCCTGCGAAGTGGAGCCCACGCCCCCATGATGCACAAACGCCGCCGCTCGAGGCAGCACCGCATCCAAGGGCACATAGCGAAGGTGCAGGATGTCCTGCGGCAACGGTTGAGGCAGTTGATCAGGATACTCGGTCAGAAAAAGCGCCCTGCGCTTCATTCTGCAGCAGGCTTCCACGGCAGCCGTAAAGAAAGTCTGACCATGCACATTGGCGGAGCCTGGTGTGAAAACAATCGGCGGCTCACCCGCTTGCATGAAGGCTTCCACCTCGGCGGAAAGCGTGCCCTGGCTCTGGTCGTTCCAGAGAGGAAAATTGGTTAGCTGGATCTTGGCCGGCCAATCGGGCTGCGGCGGAGAAAACCATTCGGGAAACATGCCCAGGACGCCAAACGGCGAATGCCACCAGCGCGAGATTTGACGGATGGGAGGCAGACCCAATTCTAACCGCCAGGGGTTGAGGAACGGTAGAACAACCGGGTCGATGAAAAAGCGCACCCCAACGTTGTAGCAAAACCGCTTCAGCCAGCGTGGCCCAAACAGGCCCGGCAATGTGGGCGGTTCAAAGTCGCTCCACAGCACGGCTGGTTGACAGTGAAGGGTCACTAGGGGAATGTTCAGCTTCTCCTGCGCCAGGTAGGCTCCAAAGCTGAAGCAATTGGCGATGGCCACGGTCGGTGTGCGGGCGGCGTGACGGGCGAGAAGTTCATATTGCGTTTTCAATCCGGGCTGCAAGCTGCGGTAAACATGTGCGAAAGCTTTGCGGGGGTGCCACAGGTCCGCATGGCTGATGCAGGCGATGAAATCCTCGCGCGTCCCCAAAACCTCAAAAGAAAGATCATGACGCTGGGCCAGGCTGGCGAAGGTCTCGTTGGTTGCCAGGGTCACTTCGTGCCCGCGCCGCCGCAATTCAAGGGCCAATCCCATCATGGGGAATACGTCCCCAGCGCTGCCGAACGTGGTAAGGAAAAAATGCACAACAGGCTCCAAGGATTGTTCGTGCCGCAATCGTTCGCTTATGCTTACGGTAGCAGAATCTCGAGACCATACTTCGGGGCCGTGGCCAGCAGCTTCTCGATCTCTGCGGGGCCGGGCGGCGGCGGCATGGCCGCTCCTTCAGGGACGGCTTGCCCCACTTCGAAGAAAAACTCTTCCAGTCCCGCCGGAGCCACCAGGATCAGCATCCGGACCGGTTGGTTCGATTCGTTTTTGAAATGATGCTGACTGCCAATCGGCATGTTGAGATACGTGCCCGGTCCAGCCACGATCCGCTCGTTGACCAGATAGAAGACCACTTCCCCCTCCACGACCAAGAAGCCCTCTTCCTCGCGACTGTGGATATGGGGCGGCGGTCCGCCTCCGGGCAGGACCACGGCTTCGAAAAAAGCGTAGCGGCCTGCCGTTTCCGCTCCCGTGGCCAGGAAACGATAGAGGTCGCCGACCACGCCAATAGTTCGGCCCGCGCCGGGCACTCGGATCACGGGCGGATGGGTCATGGTGGGCATGTGAATTGGTCCTCGATAAAGACACAGATTCCATAAAACCTATGGTTCATGAGCCCGGATTGCAAGCGACGCATGCGCTGGCTTGGCCATCGAATGACTCCTTCCACATGATGGACCCCAGACGATCATGGAGCAATTTGCCCTTCAATACCGCGAAAGACCGGCTCGCCAGCCCAACGATGTGTCCGGATCGATGCGCCATCGGCTACATCCAAGTCGGCATTCTCTTATAATAACACCGCAGCATGAACGAAACCTATTAAGGCAGCGTGATGCATACCCTCCCGCCTTTGGATGAATTCATTGCCTTGGTCCAGCGTGCCGATGCCGATGCGGCGGTGCGCATCCCGTTATTGGAAGCCGCGGCGCCCCATTTGTATCAAGCGCAGCCGTTGCCATCTGATCGAGCGCTGCCTTTAGCGGATAAGTTCGAACGTTGGCGCTATCAGGTCCTTAACAAATATTCGCCGCACCTGAGCGACGACCAGAAGCGCATGGTGACAGCCGTGGATGCTTCGTTCGCCCGATTGCGCCAGGATGCACGTCCGCCACGGATGCCCCGCGGGGCCTTGGCCACTGATGCAGATGAGCGCATCCAGGAGGTCCTGTCGCGGCTATCCAAATTCTTGGTGCTGCCGCTGCCTGACTTGCTCGCCCAGGCCAGGCAAGCCACCCTAAAGCATTTTCCTCCCCTCCGAACGCAGGCTGCGCAATGGCGCATGGCACTTTACGCGCCGCTTTATTTGTCCAATCACTGCATCAATCATTGCCTGTACTGCGCATTTCGTTTTCCGAATCAGCAGCCGCGCGTGCAATTGAACCTGGCCGAGGTCAGATCCCAAGCCGATGTGCTGGAGCAAATGGGCTTTCGCCATCTGCTGCTGGTGGCCAGCGATTTTCCACGGCTAACGTCGCCGGCCTATTTCTGTGAAATCGCCGCCGCGCTGAAAGCTCGCGGCTTGGATCTGGCGGTGGAAATCGCGGCACAGTCCACCTTGAACTACCAACACCTCAGGCAAGCGGGCGTGGAAGGCGTCACCCTGTATCAAGAAACCTATGATGAAGCCGAATATGCCCGGCATCATCCTTTAGGCACCAAAGTCTGGTATGATTGGCGGCTGGAAGCGCCGGAACGCGCCGCGGAGGCTGGCATGAACCGTTTGGGACTGGGCATCCTTCTGGGACTGGCTCAACCCGAACGCGACTTGCGCGCGCTTGTCGCTCACGCCGCGTATCTACAAGTCCGCTTTCCCCGCGTGCAGCTTTCCTTCAGTCTGCCGCGCATCCATGAGGCTCCCGCGCCATTCACGCCCGTTTGCCACATCCACGATGACGATTTGGTTCGTTTTTATTGCGCCTTGCGGCTCGTTTTCCCCGCAGCCAACCTGGTGCTCTCCACCAGAGAATCCCCAAGCCTGCGCGATCGCTTGGCCATGGCCTGCATCACCCAAATGAGTGCGGGCAGTTGCACTGCACCTGGCGGGTACGGCCAGACCGACGCGGACCGTCTGGAACAGTTCCCCGTGCACGATTCACGAAGCACCCTAGAGATGAGCCAGTGGCTGACTCAAGCTGGTTTCGAGGTTCACTGGACCTGGGCTTCGTGATCTCCTTGATCACCACAGGCTTCTCATTCGCCTTGGCAATTGGTTTGCCTTTTTCAGAATCGCCCAGCCCATGCCAATCAAATCACCCTCGCCTTGGATGTTGACTGGCAAGTTGAGATCTGAGCCATTCCATGCTAAGTTCGCCATGGTCCGGCTTGAACTTGACAGCGCGAGCCGCTTTCTTTATCTCCCCCAGCTTCTTCCAAGGGTTCATGAAAGGGCGTGGTCGATGCTGTTTCAACTCGGCCTGTTGACCTGTTGCTTGTGGCAGCTTCCAGAGCTACCGCCGCTTCCCGAAACGCCTTCGACGATGGCCGTCGAGGCGCGCCATGAGGAGCTGCCGCCGCCGACGCCCCTATCGCAATTGCCGCTCGGACCGGCGCCCCTCTGGGTGGAGCCGGGCAGCTCGTCCACGCTCAATATCTCCTGGAACTTTCGCTTGGGCCCCAAGGAAATCTCCCTCCATCATGATCCTGCTCCGCCCTCGGAAGCGGTCATCGACGTCGACTGTGAAATCATGTCGCCCTGGTCCACGGCTTCCCATGTCCACGCCTTGCAAATGATCCTGAGCCGGGGCGACGGCCGCTTCAACATCATCGACTGGGAAGAACGGCCGCGCCTCGATACGCTCTTTGGCCTGGCCGATTGGACGCATGAACAAAGTTATTTTTTCGACGTCGGCGTGGGCTTCAATATCCATTGGTGGTCCGGGCCGACGGGCGATGGGGCGGCCGTCATGCCGGATTTGCCCCCCCGCGTCTATGACCTGTATCTGGACCTGGTGTGGCGGCAATTATGGTCGGCGGGCGTGAGCAGCGAGGTCCGCTTTCTGCCGGGGCTTTACACCGATTTCCGCACGACGCCTCCCGACGCCTTCCGCATCCCCGGCCATGCGATCGGCGTCTTCTCCCTGACGAACGATTTGCACCTGGCCGCGGGCGTGATGCATTTGCAGCGTAATCGCATCAAGATGCTGCCCGTGGGCGGCTTGCTCTGGCAACCCACGCCCCGATGGCAGTTTCAACTGGTGTTTCCGGAACCCAAGATCAGCTTCCAACTCGACGAACAAGGGACCTATTGCGTCTATGCCCGCGGTGAATACGGCGGCGGCCGCTGGTCCTACAAAAATGACGATGGCCATGCCGAGCGGGTCGAATACAGCGATCTGCGCGTGGCCGTCGGCTTCGAGGTGCTGCCCAAGGTGGACCTGCCCATCATCAGCAAATGGAGGCTCCCCAATCGCTCCTTCGTCGAGGTGGGTTACGTCTTCCAGCGCCAACTCCATTTCACGAATGGCTGGCCGGAAACGAAACCGACGGACGGTTGGCTGCTCAGCGCGGGGCACATCTGGTGAGCCGGTGCGGGTGAAGAGTTAGGACCGCCGCCTTAGGGGAACGACGGCAGACTTCTAATGCGGTACATTTTTGACGTGGTTGACCCAATCCTCGAGCAAGGCGGCCTCGGTCGTGTGCAGCGCTTCGAGAGCTTGCTGCTGATTGACGACCTTGAGCAGTTCCCGCGTCTTCTCCCGGCCATAGCGCTGATCGATGTAACGCGCGATCGAACCCGACACGCCATACCGATAACGTCCGCTCCATGCCTTGGCCAGCGTCTTGGGCGCCTGGCCGGCGCGAATGGCTTCGCGGGCCGCCTGGCGATGCGACCCTTCAAGCTGCCCCGAAACATAGACGGCCAAGCCTTCCACCCACCAGCCCAACTCATCCATGCCCTCGAAGTCCGGGATGGGGTTGTGCTGCCCGTGATAGACATGGACCAGTTCATGGGCGATCAGTTCGCGCAAGTGATCGTCCGATGACGGATCATGCTCGCTGGCTTGCGTTTTCCAAACTGATCGGTCGAGCAGGGTGAGCGTGTCGGCCACGCCGGAGGCCACCATCCAGGAGGACGTTTTGGGAATCTTCCAACGCTGCTGCATGTACTGATCGAAGTCCGCCCGGCTCGGAAAGACCTCCACGATGAAGGGCTTGGGAAACGGTCTCCCGAAAAACTTTTCAATGCGCAGTCGGCCCCGATTCAGGGCCTCCATCACGATGGAAAAATCCGCCGATTTGGAATCGAGTCCCTTGATGGTCCACGGCGGCTTCTTGGGGGGCGAATCTCCAGGCGGCTCCGCAGGGACCGCCCATCCCCAGCCGCTCCCAAGGACGGCGGCGAAAAGAATGACGACCCACCCAGATCGATATCGCCTCATGACGAACTTCCACACACGTCCCGATGCAACCATGGATTAAACGCTACGATCCATACTCAATCGGGGGGAGAAAGTTTCATCCATATTAAACAACAAACCCTCGAAGAAACTTCGAGGGCTTGCGACGCGAGAGCGATGGAGCGGCTTATTCCGGTTCCGCGGCCGCGAGCAGTTTTTGCCGCCGGCGATACCAGCCCAGCCCGCCCGCGGCACCGGCCAAACCGCCAAACAAGGCGAGCGTGCCCGGCTCGGGGACGACGGCGCTGTTGAACTGCAGGGCCAGCCCCGTGGAGCCGATCTGGATGATGGAAAAGGAGCCGCCGCCCAGGGGATTGTTGTCAGCAAACGCCGACGTGTCGATGGTGAAGACGACGGAACCGAACGCGGTGCCGGTGAAGCTGTTGGCGGAGATGAACTGCCAAGTGTAGTTGTTGGCGAAATCCCAGTTGAGGACCGCACCGGGGTTGTTGGTGATGTCCAAACCCACCAGGCGAACGGTCATCGCGGTCGGCAGGCTGACGGCGGCGTTGGGGACGTGAAGCAAATCCCAATTGGCGCCCATCGTGCCAATGGCGTTATGGATGTCGAATTCAAAAATCGCATTGGCACTGAAGGTGACGGCCGTGGCGATGCGCGAGGAGACGGTCAACGTGCCGGGGCTTTCTCCTGGCGCCAGCGTGCCTCCCGAACTGATCGTGACAGGTCGGTCGATCTCGCCCGTGCCGCCTAGGAAGGCGTTGGCGGCGACGGTGAAGGCGTTGCTGGAGGCGGCCAGGTAGCCGTTGACGTTCATGCGTCCGGCATTGACGTTGAGGGTGCCGGCGAAGGTGCTGTTTTGCTTGTCGGCGTTGAGCGTGAAGGTTCCCGCACCGCCTTTATTGAGGGTGGCGGTGCTGGTGCCGGTGAAGGGACCATTTTGCGTCCAGTTAAAACCGTTGGTGTTGACCAGGGAGCTGAAGGAGATGTTCACTTGGCGGTTCGTCGTCCAATGGCCGTCCAGCACGACACCGGTCGTGGTCGTCGCCCCGATATCGACGCCGCCGCCGTTGCCCAGGTGGGCATCGCTGCCGAAGCGCAGGAAGCCGTTGAAGACGCGGGTCATGCCCGTGTAGTTGTTATTGGCATTGGTCAAGACCACGGTGCCGGTGCCGGACGTCATCAGGCCGCCCGCGCCGGAGATTTGGCCATTGAGCTGCAAGGTGCCGTTGGTGGGAACGTTCAAGTCGAACAATCCCGAATGCACCGTGATGCCTTGCGACAGGGCGATCGTGTTCGTGGTGTTGGTGGCCAGGCTCGCGCGAAACAGGTTGTCCAGATTGGTGTTCGGACCGCCGGTTTGAATCGACGTGGAATTGCCGAGCGCGGCCGCATTGCCGATCGTGATCCTGCCGGCGTTGATTGTGGTGACGCCGGAATAGTTATTGTTGGCGTTGGTCAACACCAACTCTCCGGAACCCGCCTTGGTGAAGCCGCCGGTGCCCGAGATCACCCCGGTGAGGTTCAAACCAGCCGTGCTGAAAACGATTGCTTCCTGGCTGCCGAAATCGAGGTTGGCACTGATGGTGATCGAGCCAGTGCTCAGGATCGTGCCGCTGGTCAGCCTTAAGGCGCCGCCCTGGGAGTTGGACACGGTGCCGCCGGTGATGACCAGGGCATTGCGGGTGGTGAGATTGGGGCTATTGAGATTGATCGACGTGGAGACGCGGACGTTGTGGTCGGTGGTGGTGCCGCCGGTGATGGAGTTGATGACGTATTCGGTGGCCGAGTTCAAGGGGCGGACGCTGCCGCCCTCGATCGTGACGAGGTTGTTGCCCGCGCCTGTGTTGGTGTCATGGCCGATGGCATAGGGCAGGATGCTGATATTGGTCGACCCCGCCGCGCCGCCGCCGCCGATCATGTCGCCGGTGGGCGAACTATTGAAGCCAACGGTACCTTGATTGGAAGTAAAATTACCGCCCAGGTTATTCCCACGGAAGAGAATGGTGGCCCGGTTTTCGCGAACCAGATTGGCAAAGCTGGCTTTCGTCGTGGAGGAAGCCGTGGGCTGAACCGTGACGGTATTGTGCCCGGACTCCAGGATCAAGCTGGCGACGGTTTCGTTGTAGTTGATGCCGGTGCCCGAGATCACGTTGTAGATGCCGCCGCCCAGGCGCACATTGGCGTTGTCGTTAATGCGACCGCCCGCGCCGCCGGTGAAGTTGGTGATGTTGTTCACCGTCAAGGTACCGCTGCGGACGATAATTTCGGATGAGTTGCTGATCGAGCCGGTGTCGCCAATGATGATGAGCACGCCATTGTTGATCGGCGCGTTGGTGCCTTGGCCGAACATGGGGGCCGTGTCGATGATCGTTTTACCGGTGTAGGTGTTTGCACCAAAGAGGGACACCGACGAGGTGCCAGAGGTCAGTCCGCTCAGGCGCACGTCGTGATTGCCGCTGATGATGCCGGTGTGGGTCAGCGACCCGGTCAAACTCATGAGCTGCAAGTGGTTGTTGAGGTTGATGTTGTTGGCGACGGTGATGCTGGCGGAGAAGCCGAGCCAGCCGCTGTTGACGATCAAGCTGTTCGTGACGGCGGAGCCAAGGGCGGAGGCGTTATTAAGCACCAAATGCCCGCCATCCAAGGTGACGTTGCCCGTAAACGTGTTGGCCGCTCCCAGCCGCACGAACGAGGTATTGACGATGGGGTTGCCCGCGATGCGCAGGTTGGCGGTGCCGCTCAAAACACCATTAAAGACCACGACGCCATTGCCCATGCCGCCCAAGGTGACGGAACCAGAACTGGGATTGAGGCTCAAGGGCATGGAAAAAGTAATCGTGCTTCCCGTGTTGGGATCGAAGCCGCCGACGATGGGCGTGCCGATCGAGGGATTAGCGCCGCCCAATTGCAAGCTGTTGCTTGCTGAATTCGCAATGCTCGAGCTTGTGGTAAAAAACTGTCCAAACTGGATGCTGTTGACCACGAACGGATTGCCGAGGTTATTGTTGGCGGTATATCCAGTCGTAGCGCCAGTAAAAAAGAGAGACACATTCGTGCCGCCGCCGACGGGTGGCGTGCCGGGCGACCAGTTGGCTGCGCTCCATGTGGAAGTACCCGACAAAGGACCTTCCCACGTGAAGGTTTGAGCCGAGAGGTTCGATGTCAATCCGAACCAAAGCGAGCCAAGGGCCAGTGCAGTCCAAAGACGCTTCATGACACACCATAATTGCGATAAACATTCAGCCCAGGGACGAATTGGGACCGAGTTTATTGGCTGAAATGACGAAATGCAATCACCATTTAAGAAAATTTTCTATTCGGCTCGTTGCGCACAGCATCGCCCATCAACCTACAACCTCGAATGAGACTTTCCTGCATGCTGTGCCATTTTCAGATAATTCAGATTAGCAAGTGACACGCTTCTCAAGTACAACGAGCTTACCCCACAAACCGCGGCGCCGAACGAGGTATTTCGCATGGCAGATCAGGTGGTGTTCATCCAAGGTGGTGGATTGGGTCTGGCGCAAGAGCGGGCCGTCCGCACGCTGCTCGCCCAAGCCGGCATCGACACCAGCCGTTGGCTCGTCTTTCCCGCTGGCGCCCATGCCCTGGAGCAGGGCCTTGACCCCATGCCCGAAGCGATGCTAAACGCCATCCGCCAAGGCGGCCTGGCGCTCAAGACCAAACTGCTCAACCCCAAGGAAGGGACCCACGCCAACTTCAACGTCCTCCTTCGGCAAAAGCTCGGCCTGTTCGCCGCCGTGCGGCCGATCCGCAACCTCCGAGGCTTGCCCGCCCGGTTCGACAACGTCAACATCCTGCTCCTCCGCGAGATCACCGAGGACCTCTACACCTCCATCGAACACGTCATCGTGCCCGGCGTCGTGGAAAGCATCAAGGTCGTCACCGAAGCAGCCTGCCGGCGCTTTTTTCATTTCGTCTTCGAAACCGCCCGGGCCGAGGGCCGCCGCACCGTCCACTGCATCCACAAAGCCAACATCCTCAAGCTGGCCGATGGGTTGATGCTGCAATGCTTCCAGGAGATCGCCAAGCAGTATCCCGACCTCGAGGCCAAGGAGATGATCGTGGACAACTGCTTCATGCAGCTTGTCGCTCGGCCTCATCAGTTCGACGTGCTGGCCACGGGGAATCTCTATGGCGACATGATCAGCGACCTGGGGTCCGGCCTCGTCGGCGGCATCACCCATGCCATCGGAATCAACCATGGCCAGGGCATACGCGTCTATGAGTGCATCCACGGCGGGCCCCTCGAAGCCGCTCCTGCCGACCGCGTCGATCCCTTGCCCCTGCTCTTTTGCGTGTTGGCCATGCTGCGAGCCGCGGGACAGGACGAACCCGCCCAACGCCTGCAAACCGCCGTCGAAGACGTGCTCGAGGAAGGCCATCGGCAAACGCCGGACTTTTGCCGCCGCGCCTCGACCGATCAACTCATCAGCCTTATTTCGGGAAAATTGAAGTCGTCATCGCGACCGTGAAGTCATCAAGAGCAAGATGACTCAGCGTCAAAGCACAGTAAATAAAAACTAAAACCCCCGGCCGAGGAGGGAGAGACGGGGTTCCTCGGCCGGGGGAGTCGATAGTTCAGCGGGTTACTTTTTCTTCCAAATCATCTGGTCGGCGAACTGGGCCGCCAGGCGGCTGATCGGTTCGGTATGGGTCACGAAGGCGAGATGGCCAGCGCCGGGCATCTCCTTGATCACCGCGTGCGGCACGCCCCGGGCGAATTCATCCACGGCCTTGGCCGAGACCAGCAAATCCTTTTCCGCGTTGATCAACATCACGGGCAGCTTCAATTGATTCAGGATCGGCTTCAGATTCAGCTTTTCCGCCAGGCGGAAGCGGTGCGTCATGACGCTTTGATCCGTTTGCCAAATCTGGCTGGCGACAAAGTCCGACACCGAGCGATCACGCGGCTTGCCGCCGAAGAGCAGATTGAAGAACTGATTGACGAACGGACTGTTTCGCGGCAACGGATATTCGGAGAGAACGTGCCCCGCAATGTGGCGGAGCAGCGACTTTTCGAAACGCAGGTTCAGTCCTTGCGTAATCACCCCGGCGAGCCGATGCGGATTGCGGGCCGCCAGGTGCAAGGCGATGGCGCCGCCAAAAGAGATGCCCAAAACGAGCGGCTTCTCCAAGCGCCGATCCTGAATGAATTCGTCCAGGTCGTTGACCAGATCATTCAGGTCAAAGCGCCGCCGCAGGGAGAAACAATCGTCCTCGCCCCGCAGCTCATAGCTGATGACCTGGTAATGCTGCTGGGCCAAGCGCTCCGCCAACGGTGTGACCAGTCCCATGCCTCCAGCCAAGCCGGGGACCAGGACCAAAGGCCTGCCCTGGCCCCATGTCTGAAAGCGCACGGTGTAATGTGATAACACGGCCGAGCTGAGCCGAGGCAGTTGCTGAACGGAATGCCAAGTTGTCGAATCAAGGGGTTGCGCTGCGAACTTCACTTCAGCTCCTTCCTGGGGCAGGTAGAACCTTCGCTCATCGAAGGTATTGGGTCAAGATGATACACACAAGGCGAGGTTTTCATATAGGCAGCTTTCATGCCAAATCAAATGACGACCGCAATCTCAAATAATTACCTGCTTAAGATGAGGTACTAGTGTTGATTCGTCAATTTTTCGACACACACTTTCGGCGCCGAATAACGAAAATTCGACGATCATTTGTTAATCTGGGAAGTAAAGAAAAAATGAACCGGCACTTCATCTCATTCAAACCTTATCCACGAGCATTAACTTAACGCGCTCGTTAACGATTTTCGTCACACGCTTCAGTTTTTTACGGCATTGAACTTTAAGAATCGTATAATGACGAGCGCCGAGAAGTTGACGATTCGTTACCTGCCGAGCGTTCATCTTGCGTCAAAAGATCGTTTTAGGCCTTGGCTTTGCCGTTTGTCTTTATGCCGTGATCGTCGTGGCCTACGCACAACAGGCCAATGAGATCGGTGTTTCATGCGCGTTTGACACCACGGTGCATCGGACCTACGAGGAGTATTTTTTCAAAGACCGAACCCACGAAGGCCCATTGCCCAAAGAGGGGGATCGAATCATTGAGGTGGCCAATGTTCCAGTGAGCAATTGGTCCAGTTTCCTTAGCATCGTGTCGCGGCTTCATATCCCAACCCTGTTTCCACGCTATCAAACCCGGGACCGGGCCACCTTCGAGGACCTCGAAAAGCTGTATCAGCAGCAGCACATTAGCGTGGTTCAGCGCGGGCCGCAAGTCCTAGTCAGGGTTCGCTTCGAATCCTCCCAGGCCAATCATCCCGTGCCGGGCGTGGCCTGGAGCGTGCTCGGTACGCCGCCGGTGGCGGAATTCGTTCCCTCCTTGCTGTGGTTTTTCGTCAAGCTCGGGCTCTTCTTCATCGGCGCTTTGGTTTATTGGCAGCGGCCCCTGGATGAATCCGCTTACCGCTTCTTCCTGCTTTGCGCCTGCACGATGGGCGCCTTCATGGGCGGCTATCACTGGCTGCGCATCGCCTCGTCGCCCCTACTGGTGCTGATCTTCATGATCTGCGCCGTGACCTTGCCGATTGTCAGCTTGCATTTTTACCTGGTCTACCCGCAGCCCAAAACCTTCCTGGTCCAGCGGCCCAAACTGACCAAGGCCCTGATGTACGGCATTCCCTGGCTGTGGCTGGGGGTCATGATCGTCACGCTGCTGGCCCTCATCATCTCGCATCGCGTGGTGAAGGACCCGGCGTCGGTCAATCAGTGGTCCAGCCTGCTGTTGAAGGAAGCTTATATCGCCGTCGGCCTGGCCGCCTTCTACTTCATGGGCTGCATCGCCAGTTTGATCCATAGCTTGCTCACCAGCCTGCCGCAATCGAAACAGCGCAATCAAGTGAAATGGATTCTGGCGGGGGCGACTTTGGCGACGATCCCCATCGGCTACACGCTCTTCCTCGCCGTCACCGACGCCGACAAATTCGGCATGGGCGGCTCCACCTGGCCGATGTTCTTCGCCTCCTTGTGCATCACCGTCGCCTACGGTATCAGCATCTCGCGGTATGGCTTGATGGAAGTGCGGGACGTGCTCAATCTCAGCATCCTGTCGCTGGGCATCAGCGTGGCGGCGGGGATCGTTTACACGGGGCTGGTCTTCCTGGGCATGTTGCTGATCGAGAGCCGCGAGCATGCCCCTTCGCCCTTCTGGCAGGCCACGTGGGTGAGTGTGACGGCCTGGGTCATGTTGTCGTTCTTGCATCTGGCCCGCAGTCGGCTGCGCAACATCCTCCATCGCCGCCTGCATCGCACCAAGTTTCAACTGGACGAAACCCTGAAGCGGATGTCCACCGCCGTCGAGCAGCAGGTCGACCCGCAATTGGTGTGCCGCCGGTTCATGCATGCCTTGTCGGAGCTGGTCAACCTCGAGCAGGGCGCCATTTTTCTCCGCGAGGGGGACCCGCCGGTCTATCGCCTGGTCGCGCACCTGGGCGCGGAGCCGAAGGTCAAGGAACTGACGCCCGGTTCGCCCTTGATCGATACCTTGATGCAATCGCCGATCATTCGGGCCAGGCCGCCGGGGTCGATCGGACTGGACCCGGTGCAACGGCAGCTTCAACAATTTCATGCCCGCACGGCGCTGCCGCTCCGCCACGAGGGGGTCCTGCTCGCCGTGCTGATCGCGGGCCAGGCCGAGCATGGCGAATCGGACATTGAAACGCTGCATCTGCTGACCACGTTCGCTCAGATCGCGGGGCTGGCGTTGCACGGCGCCCAGGGGCATCAGCTCTTCGAGGCGTTGAACCGGGAGCTGCAAACCAAGGTCGAAAAAATTTCCGAGCAGCAGCGGCTCATCGTTACGCTGCAAACGCAACTGCAAAAGCAGATCGCCCAGGCGCCCGCCGCGGCGCCGGGCGAGCTGGTTGCGGTGCAAGCTTCCAAGAACGGCGTCGATCCGAACCCTCACGCGGCCGGGGGCATGGTCGGCGGCAGCGACGCGATTCGCCATCTCCAGCAGATCACCCGCAAGGTGGCCGCCAGTTCTTCGGCGGTGCTCATCCGCGGCGAAAGCGGCACGGGCAAGGAACTGGTGGCGCGGGCCATCCACGAACTGAGCGCCCGCGCCAAGGGGCCGTTTGTCAAGGTCCATTGCGCCGCCCTGTCGCCGGGGCTTCTCGAAAGCGAATTGTTCGGCCACGTCAAGGGCGCGTTCACAGGCGCGCACAAGGACAAGGTGGGCCGCTTCGAATTGGCCGACGGGGGCGATTTGTTCCTCGATGAAATCGGCGACATCAACCTCGACATTCAAACCAAGCTGCTCCGCGTGCTGCAAGAGATGACCTTCGAACGGGTCGGCAGCAGCGCGCCCATTCAGGTGGACGTGCGGATCATCGCCGCCACGCACCAGGACCTGGAACGGCTGATGAAGGAAGGCAAGTTCCGCGAGGACTTGTTCTATCGGCTCAACGTCATCACGATCCGCACGCCGCCGCTGCGCGAGCGCCGGGAAGACCTTTCCGAACTGGCCATGCACTTCCTGGCGATCTACGCCCACAAGAGCGGCAAGCGGGATTTGACGCAGATCGACGACGACGTGCTGGCGGCGTTCAAGGCGTACGCCTGGCCGGGCAACGTCCGCGAACTGGAAAACGTGATCGAGCGCGCCGTCGTCCTGGCCGAGGGCCGCAGCATCACGATGAACGAACTGCCCGAAGAGCTGCGCCGCGGACAGCCCGTGGTTTGGCCGATGCCGCAGGGCGAACGGACAGGCTTGGGGGAGGGATCGGCCATGGACGATCGCCCCTGGCTGGCGCAGCAGGAAGAGATGGAGCGCCAGCGGCTGGTGCAGGCCCTGGCCGCCGCGTCAGGGAACAAGGCCCGGGCCGCCCGGGCCCTGGGTCTGCCGCGGAGCACGTTCATCAGCAAGCTCGAAAAATACGGCCTCTTGCCGCGCCGGGTGTGATCACGAGAAAGCGCGTCTTCCATGCCGAAGGAAAAAATCGCCGCCGGGATTCTGCTCTATCGGCTGCTCGATGGCCGCTGCGAGGTCCTGCTGGTCCACCCTTCCGGGGCGTACAATCGGGACAAACCCTGGAGCATTCCGAAGGGGCTGCCCGATGAGGGGGAGACGCTCGAGGAGACCGCGCGCCGGGAAACCCGCGAGGAAGCCGGCGTGGTCGTAAATGGCGAACTGGCCAACCTGGGCACGATCATCTATCAGAAGAGCAAGAAAACGATCCATTGCTTCACGGCGCCGGCCCCGCCCGAGGCTGAGCCGTTCTGCGCATCCTGGGAAGTGGACCACGCGCGCTTCGTGACGATCGACGAGGCGGCCTCCTTGATCCATCCCGATCAGCGTCCCTTCTTGGATCGCCTGCGGGATTGGTTGCGTGCGGCTTCCAAGCCGAGTACGCTGTAAGGGAACGCTAGCGTTTTCTTCCCTGTTCGCCTTCTGAAGTTGGAGGCAGGCATGATGTGGTCACGATCTTCCCTCGTCCTGGGGTGCGCGGCGCTGGCATGGCTCATGGGTTGGCCCCTGGGGAGCATGTCCTCCTCTGCTCTAAGAGCCGCGACGCCGCCCGCATCGTCCCGCTCGGCCTTGCAGCCCTTCAACGAATGGATCGGCGCCTGGCGCGCGACCGGCGAGCCGGAGGGCGTCTCCGCCGCCGAGCGGCAGCGCGGCTTCTGGAAGGAAACCTGGCAGTTCGGCTGGAAATTCAAGGGCGACGAGGCCTGGATCACCATCGAGATCAAGGACGGCAAGCATTTCCAGGGCGGTGAAATCCACTACCTCCCCAAAGAGCAGGCCTTCGAGTTGCGACTCCAGCCCAAGGAGAAGGACGCGCCCGTGCAAACGTTCATCGGCCAGTTCGGCAGCAACCAGCGCCGCTTCATCGCCGAGCGCACCGACGAGGAGGCCAAGGAAGTGCACCGCTTCACGCTGCAATTGATCGGCGAGGTGCGCGCCTCGTATGCCCTGGAGCGGCGGCCGACCAGCCGCCGACAGTTCAACAAATGGTTCACCGTCTCGGCCACGAAGGAAGGGGAATCGCTGGCCGGCGCGCAAAAAAGCAGCCAGCCCGAATGCGTCGTCAGCGGCGGCCTGGGCACGATCCAGGTGAGCCATCAGGGGAAAACCTATTACGTCTGCTGCACCGGCTGCCGGGACGCCTTCAACGAGGACCCCGAGAAGTACATCAAGGAATTCGAAGCGAAGAAAAAGAAGGAGAAGTGACGCCTCGGCCCGGCCTCACCTTCGCCCTTCGCTCCCAAGACCCACCTTCGAGAGAAGCATGCGCGCGGAAATCATCGCCATCGGCACGGAGCTGACCAGCGGACAAAACCTCGACACCAACAGCCCCTGGCTCAGTCAGCGTTTGGCCCGCATGGGCATCTCCGTCCATTTTCATTCAACCGTGGGCGATGATCTAACAGATCAACTGGCGGTCCTGCGCCAGGCCCTGGAGCGGGCCGATCTCGTCATCCTCACCGGCGGGCTTGGCCCCACGCAGGACGATTTGACCCGTGAAGCCCTGGCCAAGCTGGCCGGGGTGGAGCTGGTCCTGCACGAACCTTCGCTCGCCGCCATCCGGGAGCGCTTCGCCTCCCGGCAGCGCCCCATGCCCGAACGCAACCAGACCCAGGCGCTCTTTCCCCGCGGCAGCGAACCTGTGCCCAACGCGCTCGGCACCGCCCCCGGCATCTGGATGGAAATCCCCCGGCCCTCGGCGGCGGATCAGCGCGTGCTCTTCATCGCCGTTCCCGGCGTGCCCAGCGAGATGAAGGCGATGTTTCTGGAATTGGAGCCGCGGCTGCAAGCGCGGCATGGCCGCGGCGGCCAGATCATCGTCGAACGCAAGCTGCATTGTTTCGGGGCCGGGGAATCGGCCATCGAGGAGAAGGCCCTCGATTTCACCCGGCGCGGCCACGTCCCCGAAGTCGGCATCACGGTCAGCGACGCCATCGTCTCCTTCCGCATCCGGGCCAGCGCCGCCAGCCAGGCGGAAGCGGAAGCTGCTATCGCTCCCGTGGAAGCCGCCCTCAGGCAGCGGCTGGGCGATTGGCTGTTCGGCGTCGACGACGAAGAACTGCATGACGTCGTCGGCAAGCTGCTGCTCGAGCGGCAGCGGACCGTGGCCGTGGCGGAAAGCCTGACCGGCGGACTGGTCTGTCATCTCATTTCGCGCGTCCCCGGCGTCAGCGCCAGCTTGATGGGGGGCGTCGTGGCCTATGCCAACGAAGCCAAGGTGGCGCTGCTGGGCGTGCCGAGTGAATGGATCCTTCGGCATGGAGCGGTGAGCAGCCAGGTCGCCGAGGCGATGGCCAAGGGTTGCCGGGAACGTTTTGGCACGCACCTGGCGGTCAGCACGACGGGCATCGCCGGCCCGAGCGGCGCGACGGCGGCCAAACCCGTGGGGATGGTGTACATCGGCCTGTCGCACCCGGCGGGCGAGCAAAGCTGGCTCGTCAATTGGTTCGGCACGCGGCAGGAAATTCAGCACCGCGCCGCCAAGTCCGCCCTCAATGCCCTGCGGCTGCACTTGCTGTCCGATCAACCTTAGTCTGCCCCGGCCGCGTCACTCGCCGAGCAGGGGCCGATCTTTCCCATTTGGCTGCATTATAGGCTTGAGAAAATGCTTCGGGTTTCAGTTGACGGCTGAATGATTTACAGGTTAGACTTTGAAGATCAATCATCGTTATGAACCATGGATGGACTCGCCAACCCTCCACTGCGTGACGTGAGGTTTGCCATGATTCAAAGTCCTACTCCCCTCGTCTCTCGTTTGGCGTGTTTCGTGTTGCTGCTCTTGGTCTGGCTGTGCGGGCCAAGGTACGTTCAGGCTCAGGTTCTGGACGCGGAAAAGGCCTTTCCCTATTTGCTCAAGTCGACGGCGTGGATTCTCGCGCCCCACATCGAGAACGGCGTCATCACGGGGGCCGTGACGGGGACGGCCGGCATGATCGACATGGACAAGCGCATTCTCGTGACCAATTGGCACGTGGTGGGCGAGATGGACGAGGTGCTCGTCGTCTTCCCGCAGTACGATGCGAAGAAGCAACTGATTCCTGAACGAGATAAATATCGCGCCATCCTCAATAATCCGCGGAACATGAACAAATCCTATTTCGTGGCCAAGGTGTTGACCCGCGACAAGAAGAAGGATCTGGCCTTGCTGCAAATCCCCAAGATGCCGCCGGGCATCGCGGCCTTGCCGCTGGCGAAGGAAGCCCCGCCTCCGGGCCGCGCCGTCTTTTCCCTGGGCAACCCCGGGGCCAGCGGCGCGCTGTGGGTGTTGACCAAGGGCGAGGTCCGCCAGGTGTACAACAAGAAATGGCGCGTGCGCATCTCGGAAACGGAGATCGCCGAGATGGAAGCCCGCATCGTCGAGACTTCCTCGCCGACCAATCAAGGCGATTCGGGCGGTCCGCTCATCAGCGACCGGGGTGAAATGATCGGCGTCACCCAGGGAGGCGCCGTCGACGCCGCCCAAATTTCCACTTTCGTCGAGATCAGCGAGGTCCGCAAGCTGCTGGTCAAGATCGGCGTCACCAATCCCAAGCCGGGTCAGCCTCCGATCGCCGGCGCCGGCGACGCCACGGCGGCCAACACGGACGATGCGGCCAGTTCCACAAACAGCGCCGCCGACGCCGAGAAAGCCAAAGCCCAGGCCGAGCAGAACGCCGAGGCGGACGCCCTGAAGGCCGGCCTCGAGCTGCGCACCGCCCGCGGCGCCGCCCAGGAAGCCGCCCTCAAGAAACTCCGCGAAAGCAAGGGACTGATCTACACTCGCGTCCTGGCCGACACGATCAATCAAATGTCCGCCGGCCCCGTTCGCGACCGCGCCCGGGAAGCCTTGACCGATCGGCTCAGCCGCATGACGAAGAACACGCTGTCGGGCTATCTGCAGCACGAGGACCGGGAGCTGCGCCGCGCCGCGGCCGCCGCCGTGGCCCGCAAGGAGTTGAATGAACTGGCCAGCGAACTCGTCCCGCTGCTCAAGGAGAACGATTCCCTCGTTTCCGATGAAGCCTATGAGACCCTCAAGCGGCTCAGCGGCCGGGACTTTGGCAAGGATACCCGCAAGTGGATGCAGTGGGCGATCACGCAGAAGTGATCCCGTTGGGGGGCCCAGGATACCCATCCTGTGCCTCGGTTCTGAACAAATGGCTTCGAGAGATGGAGTCGCTCACGGACGCCGAATGCGCGTCCGTTTTGCATCGGCGACCACAAGACACCCCTTTAAGCTTTGCAATGGAAGACGAAGGTTGCCACGGGCTGTCCCCGTTGAGGCCCGGCTCGTTGGCGTCAAACCATTCAACGGCGTCCCAGATCGTGCGGAACCGGCGGGCCTGATACCGCTGCACGGTCGTGCCCAGCGAATAAACCATGTTCGGCAGACCCAGCATGCCGGGGAAAAGGTTCAGTGTGGCCGCGGCCGCTGCAGTTTGCGCTTCCGCAGTCGTGGGCGGGAAACAGAGTTCCTCGAGCCGATAGAGAATGGCATGACGAACGTTAAAGGTGCAACCGGGGCTTTTCCGAAAGAGAGCCCATGCGCGGCGGTTGGTGATGTGTTAAAGCAGGGTTGACAAGTTCACCATTGCCATGGCTATACCTTCCTCATCATCTTCACCCAAAAAGAAACCCACCTTCGCTTACTGTGTGCTGCAAAAGGTGGCGCTCGCTGACAGGGGCTAAACTTGAGGTTTTCTGCTGGCCGAGATGTGGCAGGCACGCGGCCAAGGCCTCCCCGGCGGCCTGAAGTGTGTAATAGCCTTTCTCCCGGCTCAGCGGGCCAGCAGCAGCAAATAACTCCGATAAGATTCCCAAGCGTTGGTGTCGGGCATGGTCAACGTTTCCCTCCAAGGATCAATACACCGTTCGCCTTCTTCCCTAGCGCTGCAACCTGCATAAATATAGCCCCCCGTGATTCACCTTCGTTTATTCAGCCCCCCGTGATTCACCGGGGTGTCAATCGATCTAAACGGGCGGTCGGCTTGACCCTTTTGCTTGCTTTATCGTATAAATGACGTGGACTCTTCGAGACGCACCTTTTCTTTGACGAGACCTCCATGCGCTATTGGCTCAGCCTCATCCTTGGCACCATCGTCGTCAGCTTCGGCATCACCTGGCTGGTCATGAAACAGGGGCAGAACATCGTCCTGGCCCCCGTCGTGCAAGCGACCGGAGCGGAGGAGCCGCCGGAGATCGTCTTCGAGCTTGGCCCCAACATGCGGCAAGAGGCGAACGTGATCGAGGTGAACGCCGGCCCGACGAAGGTGGGTGCCAGCAATCACATCGAAGTCAAATTCAAGAATCAGGGCAAGGGTCCGCTGCGGCTGACCTATCTCTCGGAAAGCTGCGGCTGCGCCGAAATTCAGATCGACGGCCGCAAACTCAACAAGGACGCGTCCCCCGTGGTGAAGCAGCCCGGCGAGTCGGGCGTCATCCGCTTCGCCTGGAAAGCGGAGCCGCGCCATCTCAGCAGCCAACCGCCCGATAGCAGCTTTCGCTTCGCCTTTGACATGGACACGAACGAGAAGCGATTCACCGCGGCTTTGCGGATCGAAGCCGTGAGCAAAATCCTACCCGCGAATTAGAGGATCGTGGCATGGGCTGGACGACACGATGGAGCGTGGCGTTGATCGTGATGGCGGGATGTGCCGCGGCCGCCATTTACCTCGTCTGGGCAAAAGAACAAGCCCTGCCTGGTCCGAACCCGGTCCTGGCCAGCGCGAGCCTGGCGTCCGCGCCGGCCGAAACCAAGCCGCTGGACGCGGGGAAGCCGCCGCTCGACACCCGCCGGCCAAAACTTTTGCCCGACCTGTCCCCCGATGCCTTCATCGTGCTCACCGGTCAAATGCACGGCTACTTGCAGCCCTGCGGCTGCTCCCGGCCTCAGCTCGGCGGACTGGAGCGGCGTTTTGAATTGATCCAAGAATTGCAGGCCCGCGCGCCGGTGACCGCTGCCGACCTGGGCGACCTGGGACCGACCCAGCGCAGCTTCATAGCCGATCAGGACAAGCACAAGTTCGAGGCCGCCCTGCAAATGCTGGCCAAGATGCCCTACGCCGCCCTGGCGATCGGCCCCTCGGAACTGGCCATGCCCCTCGATCAAGCTCTGGGACGGACGCAAAATTATAAGCCGCCCGTCGTCGTCATGGGCAACTTTCAGGACCCCGATCAACTGTATCCGGAAATGTTCCAGCCCTACACCGTGGTGGAAACCAAGCCCAACGGCTTGAAGGTCGCCTATGTGGGATTATTAAGCGACGCTCTCATCGCTGAAAGCACGGCCCGCGACCCGGCCCTCAAGTGGACCCCGCCGGCCGAGGCGCTGCCCGGCCTGCTCGAAGCGCTCAAGGAGAAACAGGCCGACCTGCGCGTCTTGCTGTGGCAGGGCAGCAACGCCGACGCCAAGAAGCTGCTCGAAGCCTTTCCGCAAGCCTTTCACGTCGTTCTCAGCCGCGCCGACGCCGATGTCGCCCCCGCCTTGCCCACGCGGCTGGGACCGCCCGACAAGGAAACCCTGCTCGTCAACATCGGCCACAAGGGACGTTCGGTCGCCATCGTCGGCGTGGAAAAGCAACCCGAGTGGCCCAAGCTCAGCTATCAGATGGTCGACCTGGTCGAAGGGTATGAACTGCCCGACGACCAAACGAATCCCGTCCGCGAGCTGATGCGGGATTACGTCCTGGCGGTCTATCGCAATGATTATTACAGCCGCTTTCCCCGCTCGAAACATGCCGTGCAGCAACTCGAGGGAATGGGCGAAGCGACCTTCGTCGGCTCGGACAGTTGCCAGAAATGCCACCCGACGGCATATGCCGTGTGGCATGGGTCGAAGCACCGGCAAGCCTATCACTATCTCGTCGAAGATGGCCGGCCCATCGCCGAACTCGTCCGGGCCAACGAGCCGCCGCGGCGCATCGGCCGGCAGTACGATCCCGATTGCATGATGTGCCACGTGACCGGGTACGGTTTGGAAGGCGGCTTCATCAGCGAGGTGAAGACGCCGATGTTGCTGGGCAATCAATGCGAAAACTGCCACGGCCCGGCCAGCCTGCACGTTCAGTTCGGCGACAAGACCAAACATGACCTGAGCACGGTGAAGAAATACGCCGCCCCCTTGCGGCTCACGATCGGCCAATCGGAGGGCAAATGCCGCCTCTGCCACGACGCCGACAACGATCCCCATTTCGACCTGGAGAAATATTGGCCGAAGATCAAGCATGGCCGCGAACCGGGCCAGTAACCGCCATGCCTGACCCCCGCGCGCATGCACCAGCCCATTCCCTAAGCAGGGAGTGGGCTTCGTCATTCAGCACGCCGCCATCGGTGGCCGCTACGTCGTATATTCCGCGTTGAGCCGGATGTATTCGTGGGTCAAATCGCACGTCCAAAAGCGGCAGCGGCCTGGCCCCAGCGTGAAAAGCAGCCTGGCCGTCACGTGGCGATGATGCCGCAAATAAGCTGCGGCCAATTCGGTATTGCCGATCAGCGGCGTGCCGCGGTCGTAGAGTTGAATCTCTCCCAACCACAGGGAAACGTCCTTTTCCGCGAACGTCACTCCGGCATAACCGGCGGCGGACAGAATGCGGCCCCAATTGGGATCGTTGCCAAAGAGAGCGGTCTTCACCAGCGGACTGTTGGCGATGGCCTGGGCGATGCGGCGGGCGTCGCCGTCGTTGTGCATGCCTTCCACGTCGATGCAGAGAACGTGCGTGGCGCCCTCGGCGTCGTTGATGATGGCCTGGGCCAACTGCTCGGCGACGGCCGCGAGATGCTCTTCGAAGCGCGTCAGCGCCGGGCCGGTGAGCTGCGGTCCGGCGGCGGCCCCGTTGGCGAGCAGCAACACCGTGTCATTCGTGCTGGTGTGCCCCTCGACGCTGATGCAATGGAAGGAGCGATCCACCGCGCGCCGGAGCACGGTCTGCAAATCGGCATGCTCGACGGCCGCATCGGTGACGATGACCGCCAGCATCGTCGCCATGTTGGGGCCGATCATGGCCGCTCCCTTGGCCAGCCCGGTCAAGCGATAGACCTGATCGCCCTCGGCCACCTCGGCGGTGGCCACCTTGATGCCGGTGTCGGTCGTCAGGATCGCCTGGGCTGCGGCTTCAAGGGCGTCGGCCCCTTCCTGCAATTGCGACATGCCCTGGTCAATGCCCTGGACGATGTGCGGCATGGGCAGCGGCCGGCCGATGATGCCCGTGGAACAGACAAGGACTTCCTCCGCCGTGGCGTTCAACCGATTGGCCACTTCCAGGGTCATCTGGCGAGCGTCGGCCAGCCCTTGCTCGCCGGTGCCGGCGTTGGCGTTGCCGGAGCAGATGACGATGGCCCGGGCGTCGTCCCGCGGGACGCGCTCCCGGCTGATCCGCACGGGTGCGGCACTCACCTGGTTCGTCGTGAAAACGCCCGCCGACGCCGCCGGCAAATCGCTGACGATCAGGGCCAGATCCTTCCGCTGCGGATCGGGGCGAATGCCGCAATGCAGCCCCGCCCAGCGATACCCCCTGGCCAGCTTCCATTTTTCCTTGGACATGTCTCTTCTCGAAATCGTGCATTGGTGGGATGAGAAACAATGCCTGCGATTATAGCTACACCGCAAGTTTGGAGCGTAGAATTTTCATGAAAAAACCCGCGGGCCGCAACCCGCGGGTTTTCCTGGCTTTCAATGCCATTGGTTTACAGCATCTTGATCACCTTGTCGGCCAAACCCTGCTCGCCCAGGACGATGTTGAGCTTGCCGGCGGCGGCGATCTTTTCAAGCACTTCCAGTTCGCGCAGCCGCATGAGGACCGGGTTGTCCGCGAGCAGCTTGGCCGTGTTGGCCTGGCTGCGCATGGCCGCCGTCTCCTCCCGCCGCGCGATCAAGTTGGCCTCGGCCGCCTTGCGGGCTTCCGTGACCTTGTTCATCAGGTCCTTCATGTCGCCCGGCAGGATCACGTCCCGGATTCCCACCGCAACCACTTCCAGACCCAAGTCCGCGGCCCGCCGGCGCAGCGCTTCCATCAGCTCGCCGGCCACGGCGTCCTTTTCGACCAGGAAGGCGTCCAATTCCCGCGCGCCCACCACGGCCCGCAGCACCAACTGAGCGTCGCGGTACAGCGCCTGGCGAACGTCGTCCGTGCGCTGCACCGCCGTCCGCGCATCGACCACCTTGTAAGCCACGATGGCGTTGACGCGCAAGGTCACCTTGTCGGCCGTCATGATCTCCTGGCCGCCGACGTCGATCATCGTCTCCCGGGCATCCACCGTGACGACGCGCACGTCGGCCGGGGCCTTCCAGTAGATGTGTTCGCCGGGCGGCAGCGTGGCCGTGTATTGGCCGTCGATGTAGAGCACGCCGACGTGGTCGCGGGCCACGTTGTGCACGTCGAGCAGCCGGGCCGCCGCCGCCGTACGGATGACGACCTTCCGCTGCTCGTGGTCGAACCGCGGCTGACGAGCATCGATCACCTCGACGCGCACCTTCCGCCAGCCCGTCCACAGGGCGTACAACCCCGGGGGCACGACCTGGTTGAATCGCTCATCGACCCAGACCAAGGCCCGCTCGTGGTCCTTGAGGTCCAGCACGATGGCCCGCCCCTCGAGCGCGCCGCTCCGGACGATCACGTCCAGCTTGTCGTGAAGCAACCACGGGTCGCGCTGATCAACGACGTTGACCCGGATCTTGCCGAGCGGATCGAGGAACCAGCGGGTTCCCGCGCCGAGCAAGCCGCGGAACTCCCCATCGCGGAACAGCAGACCGACTTCATGCGTGCGGATTTTGATGCGCTTGATCATGTCGCCACCTCCCAGGTCGTTTGGCCTGGATGCCGATGAACTATTTCCCCCGAGCGGCGCTCGGCATCGGCGCCGCCGCGGTAAAGACAACTCAATTCACGGTTGAAAGCTCAACCCTTCAAGGACAGACAGGACGCCGTCAGAAGGTGAAACGTTCGCCGATCACATGGCCGAATAACGGAAAGCGTTTGAGCCTGCGTTGCCCCCGGCCGTCGCCGCCCCGCGGACCGCACCGCCGCGGGGAGCCGAGGCTCCGCGCACTTGCGCGGTCGTCATGACGGTTTCGACCAGGCCTGACGCCGGCGGCATCCGCGCTTTGCAAGGTCCCGGCTCATGCTGCCCCGGGAAGACGGCTCAGGCCAGCGGCGCCGCAGCGCCGGGCTGACTCCGCTTCTTCCGGGGCGGATCCTGCCAACGCTCCACCCTCCTTCGGCTTCATGTGCAAGCTTAGCAGCTTGTCCCTCATCGGGGGATCGGCGAACCGATCGGTGGTGGAAGGTGCGGGATTCGAACCCGCAACAGCCAGTTGCAAAGACTGGTGCTCTACCCTTGAGCTAACCATAAGTTGATGATCCCCGCAGACGCCCTTGAGGGAACGCGCCAGGCCTAATCGCCGCCGATGGCCGGAACGCCCCGGGTCAGGATCGATCAACGGTTTCCGAAAGCAGAGACGAAGCGCGGCGGGAACAGGTTCGCGGAGAATGGTCGGGATGGAGAGGAAACACAAGCCACTGCTTATTCCTCGAGGGTACGCAAAATTGATTGTAACCATGCAGTAATGAGAACCATGAAACACATGGTGTTCCGATTGATCGATCGTATGATAAGTCAAGCGTTCTCAAACGCTGTCCAATCAATACCTAATTGTTTTAAGGCAGAACGAATGGTTCCGAGTTTCAAATCTCTTCTACCCCAGTCCGGAATAACGGTCGAACGAAGGTTATGGGGATGATGCCATTTGCGGTGGGAACCACCACCTTTTCTTGGAATCTCAATGCATCCCAAGGCTCTCAGTTTTTTTGTCAATTCGCGATAAGTCATGTGCCGCTAACTAAAGTTTCCGTCCAAACTACCTCCCCCTGGGCAGGTAGCATGATGCTGGCAGGCAAGGGTCGGCCTAGATCGGCGTACAGTTCGACCACCGCTTCGAAAGCGTCACGAACGTTGGCCTGGGCCTGGGCCAAGCTATCTCCTTCCGTGATCAATTCGGGCAGAACAGGAGAGCTGACGGTGTATCCTCCCTCCGGCTGCGGCGTGAACACCAATGGAACACGGTACATCATGGATCATCCCCATGCATGACTGATTATGTTTCGACATGGATTCTGGCGTTAACCACTTACAATCCCTCTATCTTAATGTACCGACCACAATGTTGATTCTCAATGGATGATCTATGATCCTGCCGCGACTCGCCCTGACTTGTAGATGAACCGACTTGCTCACTCATCCTCCATGAATTTAACGCTTCGAGGAACTGCTTGACGTCCGGGGAGTCGGCCCGCATGAAGGAGGAGACGACGTACACCTGATACATGCGCTCCGAAGTCGCCATGATCTTGGCGTTGACCGTGTTCCAACGTTCCGCCCGCTTGGTGAGCCGAATGCCATGCACCAAACCGCTGCGCGTGGGGATTTGAAACGGTTTTTCGCTGACCGGATCGCTAGAGATGTGTAAAGAGATTTCATTCTTGCCAAGGATCAATTGGTGATGAACGACGTGGGACAGCCGTTTTTCCTGCTTCACGAATTGCAGCGCCAGCGGCGGGGCTTCGGTCTTGGTCCGGCGAAGCAACAAGCCCAGCAAAAAACACAACAGGGCAGGCAGCATCAGGCCCGCCATGTATTCCACTTCGTGGGCTTTTCTCAGGAAGTACGCCGCGCAGCCCAGGAAAACGACTCCCGCCACGATCAGGAGACGGCCTATCGTCTTGGACATCGCGATCCTCTCATTCGCTTCGTTGAGCCCACGATCCGCTTCGGGCCTCGTAGAGAATAGCCCAGGCTAACCTTTTTGTGAAAACCATTTCTTGATCGATTATGCCGCGCGGCGGGCGCGCCCCGGCCAGAACCGGCGACGACTTTGACTCGACAGTCGGCGGCAGGCCAGACATAATGGCGGGATGAAACAGCGACCCTTCTTCGTCGGCATCGACGTCGGCGGGCAGTCGATCAAGGGCGGCGTCGTGGACGACGCCGGCCAGCCGCTCAGCGAAATCGACCTGCCCACGGAAGCCTTTGGCGGCAACGACCATTTCCTGGGCCGCATCGACCTGGCCGTGGAGCGGGCCATCGTGGCGGCGGGCTTGCCCTTGTCGGAGATCAGCGGCATTGGCGTCGCCACCCCCGGCACCATGGACATCCAGGGCGGGCTGATCCTGGAGCCGCCCAACATGCGGCCGCTGAAAAACGTCCCCGTCCGCGAACACGTGCAGCAGCGCTTCCAGTTGCCGACCACGTTTCAAAACGACGCCAACGCCGCCGCCTATGGCGAATTCTGGGCGGGCGCGGGCCGGGGCGCGAACAGCATCGTCCTCTTCACTCTGGGCACCGGCATCGGCTGCGGCATCATCGTCCGGGACATGATCATCGAGGGCGAACACAGCCACGGGGCCGAGGTGGGCCATATCGTCGTGCAAATGTTCGACGGCCGCATGTGCGGCTGCGGGCAGCCCGGCCATCTCGAAGCCTATGCCAGTGCTCGCTCCATCGTCAAGCGAACGAAGGAATTACTGATTTCCTCCCGCGAAAGCTCTCTGCGGTCGACGCCCATCGGCCAACTGTCCGGCCCCTCCGCTTCCCCCGCCGAGGTGGAGGAAACCCTTGACGCCCGCTATGCGGGATTGGTGTTTCAAGCGGCGGCCACCGGCGACGCTCTGGCCCAGGAAATCGTCGAGGACGCGGCCTACGCCCTCGCCGTCGGCGCGGTCAACATGATGCACACGATCAATCCCGATCGCATCCTCTACGGCGGCGGCATGACCGCGGCCGGCTCCCCTTTGCTCTCGAGAATTCAGCATCACGTCCATCGGCTGGCCTTTCCCGTCCCCGCCCAAAAAACGCAAATCCTCTTCGCCGAGCTTGGCACCAAGGCCGGCTTCATCGGGTCGGCCGGCTGTGCGCGCCGCGCCTATGTGCAAAGCATCAAGGCCACATAAAACGAACAACCCCGCGGCCAGGCCATGGGGTTGACGCGATGAATGGTCGGTGACGGATTAAACGGCTTACAGAGCGGTCTTGGCCGATGGCCGACGACCGCGGCGGCGCTGCCGATGCAACGTCGCCAGTCCCACCATGATCGTCCCACCCGCGACGGCCAAGGTGGCCGGTTCTGGGATCGGCGTGAAATCGACGAAATCCAGATACCGTCCGCCCCCGGTGTAAATCTGGGTGCTGCCCGCGCCGTCGAAAATGTGGGCGCCGCTGCCGTTGGTCCAGAGAACGTTGCCGTTGCCGAGTTGAAAGACGCCGCGCGTTCCCGAAGCGGCAAAGGAACTCAACAGGGCGCCGGTGTTGGGGTCCAGGCGGGCGACATTGTTGCTGCTGAACCCGGCGGCCCAAACGTCGCCATTCGAGGCGAAGTTCATTTGTTCGACGAAGTTCAGTGCGGTGCTGTTGTGGAACGTGCCCAGCGACGTGCCGGTGTAGGAATAGCGGTGAATGTCGTCGTTGGCCGAGGAGGAAGAAACCAGCAAGTGCCCTTGATGATCCAGGACGCCGAAAGGACTGGGAGCATTAGGCGTGGCAAAGAAGCCCTGAAAGACGCCATTGGTGTCATACATGACCAGGCCGACGCCGGGCGCGGTGTTGCCCGTGGCGGCATTGGTGACATAGATGGTGTTCCCCACGCGGCCCATGCCGCGGATGTTGTCGAGACCGCCCGTGGGGCCGCCGCCGATCTGGCCGAGAAACGTGCCATCGAAGGCCCAGCGCGACACGCGGTCGCCCACTTGCTCGGACACCCAAATCTCGTTGCCGACTTGCATGGCATGGATCGGCGTGCCGCCGCCGAGGCCGAAAAGGTTGGAATTGACCACAGAGCCATCGAAGGGATCAAAGAGAACCAACCGATTGTTCGTAGAGTCTGGCATCATGATGAACTGCGCCGAGACCGTCGAACCACCAAGGTTCCAGCCGAACACCAAGGTTAAAAATGAATAAAGCCAAATGCGCGGGTTCATGTTGATCATCCTTAGCAAGGGATCCTGCATGGATATACATCAGATCGTATTTTAAGCGAAGTGGTTTGCCATGCAAGCGTTTTATGAAAAAATTATGAACCAAACGGCTCGGCTGCTGGGCAGCCGCTTTGCCGAGTCAAGAGGATTGCCGCGACGCGGACGGACGCAGCCGACGGCCTGCTGTTAGAAGAGGGTGTAAATGAACGGGGCCGCCGCGGAACTGGAGAGCAGGACGAGCACGCCGAGGACCAACAAAACGAGCAGGATGGGCAGCAGCCACCATTTCTTGTTGTGGCGCAGGAAGTACCAAAACTCACGAACCATGCCGATGTCCGCTTGTTCCTGGGCGGCTTTCTCGAAGGAGCTTTTCTCCGCGTTCGACATGGTCCTCTCCTCATGGACGCCATCCAGCCCAGCTCGCCCAGGCGGCGGATCAATACTGGCGAAAATAACGGTTTGGCTCCGTGGTCATCGGCTTGGGCTGCCAATAGGTCTCACGATCGGCCGGTCGGCGGAGCTGCAGCACATCTCGGCCCATGAGACGAAAAATGAGCCCGATGGGCGTGAACAGACCGTAATAGATCAGGGCCAGGCTCAACCGCGATACCGTCCAGCCTATCGGAAACGCCGCGACCATACAACCGATAAAGAGCGGCCTGATCGCCGCGGGACGAAGCAGCCCCGCTCCGCCGATCACGACGCCGAGCAGCAGTAAGGCCATGGCCAAAAGCGGCCGGTCATGCCCGAGCCATTGCCAGGCGGCCAGGCCGCTCATGAAGAGGCACCACAGCCCGGCAAATTGGCGGAGCATGCGGCTCGTCGGCTTAAGGGGAAGGTCGGCCCACTGCATGTTGATCCCCTGGTTGTCGATCCTCGTTCAATCTAGCTGAAACTGGGCCAAATAATCGGCCCGCTGGGCGGCGCGGTCCGCCTCAAGAACGCTGGTCGGTTCCTTGACCAGGATCGTCTCTTCCATCACCAACGCATCCATTTCGGTGGCAAGGAAACAGCGATAGGCCTCCTCCGGCGCCTGGACGATCGGCTCGCCGCGAACGTTGAAGCTCGTGTTGACCAGCATCGGGCAGCCCGTCAGCCGGTGAAAGGCCTTGAGCAGCCGATAAAAGCGGGGGAAGCGCCGCTCATCCACGGTCTGTATTCGGGCGCTGTAGTCCACGTGAGTGATCGCGGGAACGGTCGAACGCACAATGTTCACCCGCCGGCGCAGGTCCGGATCGTTGGCCATCAATGCTTGCTGCGCGGAGTCCAAGGGAACACGATGCGCGGCGCGAACGGGGGCCACCAGGAGCATGTACGGGCTTTCCTGCCCCGGGTTCAGCTCGAACCATTCATGAGCATGCTCCGCGAGGACGGCGGGGGCAAAGGGGCGAAAACTCTCGCGGAATTTGATCTTGAGATTGAGCTGCGCCTGCATGGCCGGAGCGCGCGGGTCGGCAAGGATGCTGCGAGCGCCGAGAGCGCGCGGCCCAAACTCCATCCGCCCTTGAAACCAACCGACGACCTTGCCCTCGGCGAGAAGCTTGGCCGTCCGCTCCAGCATTTCCTCCTCGCTGGCCGCTCGGATCACGACATGATTCGAGCCCATGCCGGCGAGGGCGGTTTGCATCCGCTCCGAAGGATAACTTGGCCCCAGCAGGCTGCCCCGCTGGGCGTCCCCCGGCTGCGGCGTCCGCGGCTTTTCCAAAAGTTGATGCCACACGAACAGGGCGGCTCCCAAAGCGCCGCCGGCATCCCCCGCGGCGGGCTGGATCCAGAGGTCATCGAACGGCCCCTCGCGCAGCAGCTTGCCGTTGGCGACGCAGTTCAGGGCCACTCCCCCGGCCAGGACCAATTTTGTCATGCCGGTCCGCCGGTGCAGATCGCGGCCCAGCCGGAGCACGATCTCCTCGGTCACCTGCTGAATGCTGGCGGCCAGGTCCATGTGCCGCTGTTCGAGCGGCGCTTCCGGCGCGCGGGGCGGTCCGCCGAACAACCGGTGAAACCGGGCGCCGGTCATCGTCAGCCCTTGGCAGTAATTGAAATAGCGCATGTCGAGCCAGAAGCTGCCGTCCGGCTTGAGATCGATCAGGTGGCGATAGATCGCCTCGGCGAAGCGCGGCTGACCATACGGCGCCAGCCCCATCAGTTTGTATTCACCGCTGTTCACCTTGAAGCCGCAGTAATAAGTGAAGGCGGAATAGAGCAGGCCGAGCGAATGGGGAAAGGTCAGATGATCGGTGAGTTCGATGCGGCGGCCGCGGCCTATGCCGCGGGTGGTGGTGCTCCATTCGCCGACGCCGTCGAGGGTCAGGATGGCGGCTTCCTCGAAGGGGCTGGGAAAGAAGGCGCTGGCGGCGTGGCTTTCATGATGATCCATGAACAGCAAGGGGGCTTTCGTCGACCGGCCCAGGCTGTCGCGCAGCTTGGCCCGCATCCGCAGCTTGTCCTTGAGCCACACGGGCATGGCCAGGCTGAAACTGCCCAGACCCCGAGGCGCATAAGCCAAGTAGGTTTCCAGCAGCCGTTCGAATTTGGACAGGGGCTTGTCATAGAAGGCGACATAATCCAGGTCGGCGGGAGCGATCCCCGCTTCCTCCAGGCAATAGTGCATGGCCCGGGCGGGAAAATCCGGATCATGTTTCTTGCGGGTGAAGCGCTCCTCCTGGGCGGCGGCCACGATCACGCCGTCCCGGACGACCGCCGCCGCGCTGTCGTGGTAGTAGGCCGAGATGCCGAGAATGGTGGACATGGGGAGTTAGCCGCTCGCTGGGGCGGCCTCCAGATGCGTGCTCACCGAATGCCTCCGGCGGCTGGACGGTCGCGTTGCTGTTTCAGTTTTTCGATCTGTTTGTGCACGTCTTCCATGTCCGGCTGCCATTTCAAGACCGCTTCGTACAAGGCAATGGCCTGGTCCCATTCCCGAAGCTGTTCGTGGACGATGGCCAAGTGAATCGTCGCTTCGACGTGTTCCGGCTCATGTTGCAGCGCCTCCTGGAAACGGGCCTTGGCTTCGGTGATGCGGCCCTGGCGAAAGTGAAACAGCCCCACGGCGTCCAGGGCGTAGGCGCGGCCGGGGTTGAGCCGCAGCAAGTCATCGTAGACTTTTTTCGCCTCGTCGGGCTGGCGCAAAATTTCATGCAGGTAGCCCAGGCCGACGTAAGACTCCATGTAGTGGGGGTCCCGTTCGATGGCGCGCTGATAGTGCGACATGGCGGCGACGACGTTCTTCCGCGCCATTTCCATGTTGCCCAGGACATGATGGACGGCATGGTAGTGGCCGATCAGGTCGTTGGCTCGGCGGTATTCGACGAGGGCCTCGTCCGGCCGGCCCGCTTCGGCCAAGAGATCCCCCAACTTCATGCGCAGCATCCAGTCGTTGCCATTCGCGCTGACCGCCGCGCGGCAGACGGCGATGCTCCGCTCCATGCCGCCGTCATCGAACTTCTTTTTCCATTCGCTGGCGCGGTTCCGCCAGGCTTGGACTTGAGCGGCATTGTCATACTGGAACGTGAACGGCGCCATTTTGACGTGCATGTCGAGCACGATCGTGGCCAATTTCCATTCGTTGCGCTCGGTATGTCCGAGACGCTCCCGGCACTGGGCTTCCGTGAGGGGGGCGTTGGCCAATTCGGCCTGGCCTAAGACGGCAGGAGCGGACTGCGTCAGCGTCTCGAACACCGTGCGGGCCAGGAGATAATTCCCCGTGAAATTCATGTGCACGTGCTCGAGGAACAGATTGCCCCCTGGAATGCCTTCGGGGCTGAACTGCGCGAATGAGGCCTCGGCATCGGCCAGGCGAACTCCCGAACTCGCCAGGCTGCTCGCCGCGTCGCGGATCAGCCGATTGAGCACGGCGTCCGTTCGGAAGCGCAGCACATCCAGATCGCGGGCCAGTTCAAAATCCTTTTTCGCCTGGACGGCGTCTCCCTTGGCCAGGCGGCTCAGTGCTCGTCGATAGGCCAACTCCGCGTACTGCTCATCCAGCTTGGCCGCTTGCTGGAACGCGGCGATGGCTTCCTCGTGCTTGTTGTCCTTGGCCAAGTTGACCCCGGCTTGAAAAGCCTGCTCCCATTCCTGAGTGCGTGCCGGGTCGAAGGCCGACCCATGCTGCGAACCGAAGGGCGAACAGTCCTTGAGGTTGACCGGAATCGTGCACACCACGACCGGAATCCCCTGGGCCGTGCCGAGGCGGCAAATGTCCTCCAAGTTCGACCGGAAATGGGCGCGGATGCGGTCGAGCCGCGCATCGTCGACAGCCACGCGGGTGCCCACGAAGGAAGCCATGCCCTTCCAGCTTTGCGGTTCCTGGGAGCCGCCTGCCAGCCGCTTCACCAGGCTATCGATAAACTGGCCGACCTTGGTCGACTTGACCGCTAGACTCGTACGGATGAAGCCCAGGCTGGGCGAAAAGGGGCCGAGCACGCCCGCCGCTCCGAACGGCCCGACCACCTCATTGTTGCCCAGGTGGACGATGAGCAGGTCCGGCTGCTTGTCAGCACTTTGCAGGGCGATTTGCCGGGCGACGTGGGAATTGATGGCCACCATCGACGCGTTGATGATCTCGAAGCGGGTGCGCGGATAGCGGTGCCGCAGCATCGCCTCCAGGATGCGGGCAAAGTTCATCGACGGGTCCGGATAACCCATCGCCGCGGACTCGCCCAGGACCATGACCCGGCAGACGCCCTGGGCCTTCTGCTTGGGCAACACGAACGGAATCGGACGCGGCTTCGGCTCAAGCTGCGCGGGAAAGATCCATTGTGCGAAGTGGGTGTTGTCCACCCAGACCTCCGCCTTGAACCGGTCGCGCTCGCTCAGATAGAAATCAGTCGTGTAGCCATAGCCCGCCCAGCGCAAGCCCACCTCGAGGAGCACCAGCACCAGGGCCGGCATCATGGTCATGGCCATCAGCCGATAGAGCCATTTCCGCTTCGTCGACAGCGGCCGAGGAGCCGCGGCCTTGGCCGGTTCCTTCGGCTCGGAGGGCGGCGGCGCGGGCGGCTCCGAAGCAGCCGCCTTTCCGGACGCCGCGGTCTGTTGCTGGATCGGTTCCGGCGCGGGCTTGGCGGCCGGGACGGGACCGCTCTTTGGTGTAGCCGAACCGGGTTGCTTTTGGGGTTTGAACATGGGTGGATGCTAGGCTCGGGTTTGGTCGACTGCCCGCGTCGAAAATCCAGGGTCGTCAGCTCATGGTCGGTGTTCGAAAGGTCAAGCCCGGTCAACCGCCGCGGGGGCGCATCAGCCAAGTAGCCGCGGACGCTGATCGGCACGCTGCTCATTCTACCGTCATTGCAACGGCAGGGTAAGGGACTCTGAGCCGAATAGCGGCCGTGATCGACAGATGGACGGGTGAGATCGGCATGAACAGGCAGGACAGGCTAAACAGCAGGCGTCCATGCAAACGGCCCATGGAGGAGTTCCATGGGCCGTTCGATTGGTCGTGGGTTTTCGATCGCGGTCTACCACAGCACGGAAGCTCGAAGGGTGAAGCCTTCCAGGCTCAGATTGACGTGGCGGTTGAAGCGGGCGTTGTTCGCGTAATCCACGTTGGACGAGCCAGCTTCGAACAGGTAATTCCATTCATACCCGGCTCCGAGGATGACGTGGCCACGGAAGAAGCTCATTTCCGCACCGGCGCCGACTTCCAGCATCGGGAGCAATTCTTCCCGGCTGTAAGTGACGGTCTGAACGGTGTTCGGATTGACATACACCGTCGATTCTTTGCGGTTGGCGATGATGACGCTGCTGAAGCCGCGGCCATAGAGCATCAGGCTGGAGGTGCGGCCGGTCCAGGCGTACAGGCGAGCTTCGCCGCCGAAGCGGGGGCCGCCGCCGCGCAAGGTCGTCGTCAGGTTTTCGGTCTGAATCGTCTGGGCGATGTCGTCCTGAATGATCGTGCCATATTCCTGGGACAAATCGGCATAGCGGAGACCGCCGCTGACGATCATGTCCAGGCAAGAGGACGGCGAGTAGACGGCGCCGGCTTGCACGTCGATGGTTTGATAATCGAACTGCCACTGGGATTCGAGGACGCCCTGGGTGAACTGATAAGCGGACCCCAAGACGCCAGGCCCGACGTACAGGATCGAGGTATTGCCCGAGGGATCATCGCTGACGAAGCGCTGGGCCTCGGAGGTGTCCTTGAAGCGGGTGTAGTTGGCGGAGAAGATCCAGCCGCTGGAGGCGAGGTAGCCGCCGCCCACTCGGAAGGCGAAGTCGTACGTCGACGTGTAGCCTTCGAGGGCGCCCACGTCCTGAGCGTCGATGCCCGGGGTGCCCGTCGTCAAACGGAACAGGGCCACGGGGTCATTGCGGCGCATCTTGAGATACATGAGTTCGCCGGTGGTGAACCAGCCGCAGGAGCCGCTGGTTTCGATTTCACAGTCGGGAGGCGTGCAGCCGCCGATGATCGGGCCGCAAGGATTGCAGGAAGAGGTAAACAAGCCCACGGGCTTGATGCCGTCCGCCACGGGCTGTCCGGTCACGTCGGGACAGGCCGCGATGCTGGGCATGGTGGTCATCGAGCCGGAGGTCATCGGCATCGAGCTGCCGCTGGCCGGCATGACCGGTTTGCCCTTGCCCATCTCCGAAACACCCTGAGCCGAACACAGCGCTGGCCAACCGAATAGCGCACCGGCCAGCATTAAAGACTTCCAACGTGTCATTGCCGTCTCTCCTTCAGGCCGACCGGCGGTGCGGCAGGTGGGACATGTTCAGCTCGGATTCCCTGGGCCGACAGGTCCTTGATCCACCATGACTTGGCCGGTTAAGCGGGCCGCGACTTTCCCCTTCCGAGCGGTTCGCGGACAATGATCGTCCCCCACGAGCGATCCGCTCTTCCATGTGTTCTTCATTATCGGCAAACTCCGCACAACCCTTGAAATTGAACCTCGAAGAAGGGCCAGCTTTTTCAGCATTGGACGCTGTTCTTCTCCAAAACTGGGGGAAGCGGCGAAGCTGGGGACCAAAACCCGCCGCCGACTTTGCCGACCTTGCCCAGCCTTTCAGCAAGCCGTTTCCTTTTTACCCGCCCGATCGTCCCGTTAATCCTTAAAATACTCCCCAGCCGCTTGGCCTCCTCCCGGGGAGGTTGGGTTCGCATGTTCCCTTTTTGCCATCCGCGATCTGGAGGTGCCGCCCATGAGTTTCTTTGCGTTGGAAGTGTTGCCGTCCCAGGTGGCCGTGCTGACTTTCGATTGCCCCGGGGCCAAGGTGAACACCCTGGGCGGGGCCGTCCTCAAGGAACTCAGGGAACACGTGCAAGCCCTCGAAAGTCGATCGGACGTGCGCGGCCTGATCTTCCGCAGCGGCAAACCCGGACAGTTCGTTGCCGGGGCCGACCTCAATGAAATTGGCGCGTTGGCCTACGTCACACCGGAACAGGCGCTGCTTGGCCTCGAAGCTGGACTGGGACTTTTCCAGCGGCTCAGCGATCTGCCGTTTCCCACCGTGGCGCTCATCGACGGTCCCTCCATGGGCGGCGGCACGGAACTGGCCATCTCCCTCGACGAACGCATCGCATCCAACAACCCCAAGGCCGTCATCGGTTTGCCGGAGACCAAGCTCGGCATCATCCCCGGCTGGGGCGGCACCCAGCGCATGCCCCGCCTCATCGGCATTCATCACGCCATCGAAATGATCACCGGCGGCGAACCCTTCCCGCCGAAGAAGGCCCTGGAAACGGGACTGGTCTTCGACGTCGTCCCCACCGATCAACTCATGACGGCGGGACTGGCCTGGATTGAAAAAGCCTGCGAAACCGGCGCCTGGAAGACCACCCGGCAAAAGCGCCGGCAGCCCCTGGCCTTGACCGAAGACGAGCGGAATTTCGCCTTCGGCGTCGCCGAGGCGGCGATCAAGGAGAAAACCAAGGGGCAATATCCCGCCCCCCTGGTCGCCCTCGCGGCCATCCGCGACGGCGCCGCCCTGCCCCTGCCCGAGGCGTTCGAGGTGGAGAAAAAGAAGTCCCTTGAAGTCATGGGCTCGCCCATCTCCGCCAACCTGATCGCCATCTTTTTCATGACCAACAAACTCGAACGCGATCCCGGCGTGGCGGACAAGAGCATCAAGCCGCGCGAGATCAAAAGCGTGGGCGTGCTCGGGGCCGGACTGATGGGGTCGGGTATTGCCACGGCGGCAGCTCGGAGCGGCTTTTCCACGGTCATGGTGGACGTCAGCGAGGAGTTCGTGAACCAGGGCATGAAGCGGGCCAGGGACGTCGTCGAGAAGCGGATTCAAGCGGGCAAGGGCAAGCCGGAGGAATTGGCCGACCTGCTGCAGAAGCTGCGGCCCGCCACGGAGCACGCGGCGTTCAAGGACTGCGACGTCGTCATCGAAGCCATCACGGAAAAGGAATCCCTCAAGGCCGACACCTACCGCCAACTCGCGCCGCACTTGAAGGCCGGCAGCCTGCTGGCGAGCAACACATCGACGATTTCGATCAGCCGCCTGGCCCAGTCGTCGCCCGCGCCGGAGCGGTTCGCGGGTCTGCACTTCTTCAACCCGGTCGACCGCATGCCGCTCGTGGAGGTCATCCGCGGCGCGGCCACCAGCGACGAAACCGTGGCCACGCTGGTCGCCCTGGCGAAGAAGCTGCGCAAGACGCCGATCGTCGTCAAGGATGGGGCCGGCTTTCTGGTCAACCGCATCCTCTTCCCTTATCTCAATGAAGCGCTCGTGCTGTTGATCGAAGGGGTGGCGATGGACGCCATCGATCAGGCGGCGACGCGGTTTGGCATGCCGATGGGGCCGATCCTGTTGGAAGACGTGGTCGGCTTGGATACGTCGCTGTTCGCGGGGAACGTGATCGCCGCCGCTTTCCCCGACCGGGCCGTGCCGCTGACGCTGCTTGAGGACCTGGTCAAAGCGGGACGATTGGGACAAAAGACCGGCTCCGGTTTCCGCAAGTTTACCAAAGGGACGAAGGGGGAAGCCGACCCCGACTTCGAGCCGATCCTGGCCCGGCACCGCCAGGGTCAGAAGACGATGACCGAGGCGGAATTGCAGGATCGCCTCTTCCTGCCGATGCTGTTCGAGGCGGTGCGGGTGCTGGAGGAGGGCATCGTCCGGGAGGCGGCCGACGTGGACATGGGCCTGATCCTGGGGATCGGTTTCCCGCCGTTTCGCGGCGGCATCTTGAGGTGGTGCGATCGCGAGGGAGCCGCTAAGATCGTGGCTCGAGCCAAGGCGTTCGAGGCGCTGGGGAAGCGCTATCAGCCCAGCGCGTTGCTGGTCAAGATGGCGCGGACGGGAGAACTGTTTTTCCCGCGGCCGGCCCAGATTCCCACGTTTGGCGTGTGAGTGTATCGGCGCCGCCGGGCTGGCTTCGGTGCGAAGCGTCTTGATGGACCGTTGGCCCCAGAGGTTGGGACCGGGTTCGACCCCACGGCGTAAGGAATGACATGCGACCGATCTTGTTCGAGATTCCCTTGCCCTTTGGCGACGCCAAGCTGCCCATCTTCAGCTTCGGCGTGATGCTGCTGGTCAGCTTCATCGTCGGCTTCTGGATCACCTCCCGCATGGGCAAGCGGATCGGCATCGATCCCAACGCCTACTTCGACGTCATGCTCTGGCTGTTCATCGGCGGGTTGATCGGCGCCCGCGTCACGTCGATGATCCTGGAAGGCGGACCTGGCGGGTGGGCCCATCAGGCGCTGCAGTTCTTCAAGATTTGGGAAGGCGGGATGGTCTTTTACGGCTGCATCCCCGGCGTGCTGGTCGCCTACTTCTTCGTTTATCGCCACTTGATCAAGCCCAAGGGCATGCGAACGCTGCAGTTGGCGGACCTGGCGGCCCCGGCGATCGGGCTGGGACTGTTCTTTGGCCGCATCGGGTGCCTGCTCAATGGCTGCTGTTACGGCGACGTGGCCTTGCCCGATGGCATGCCCGCCTGGCGGACCTTGCAGTTTCCCGGCAACTCGCCGCCCCATCATCGCATAGTGCAGCGCGGGCTGCAGACAGCGTTTGGCTTCATCCTGGCCGAGGAATTCCTGCCGCCGCAGTATCTGGCCAGCGACCCGCGCACCGTGATGCTCGTCGAACCAGGCACAGCCGCGGCCCTCGCCGGCTTGAAGGAGGGAGACCGCATCCTGGCCGTGGATGGCCAGAGCACACCCAAGGTCCGGGACGTGGAGCAGCTCTTGCTCACGCATCCTTTGCACAAGCCCGTGCAGTTGACCGTGCTCCGGGCGGCGGGGCAAACCGTGGAACTGAGTTTCCTGCAGCCGCCCAGCCTGCCGCTGCAGCCTGCCCAGATTTACAGCTCGTTGGACGGCTTGCTGCTCGCGCTGTTGCTTTTTGCCTTCTATCCGCTGCGCCGCCGCGAGGGGGACGTCATGGCCCTGCTCATGCTGGCGCACGGCGTTTCGCGGTATCATTTGGAGCAACTGCGCAGCGACAATCCGGAGTTTTGGCTGGGTCTGACCGTTTCGCAATGGATCAGCCTGGTCCTCATCGTCGGCGGCACCGTCATGCTCGTGGCGCTCTGGAAATGGGGGCGTCCCCCCGGCCCGGTTACGCCTCCCTCGGAGAAGCCCGCCGCCCCGCCCGCTTGAGCTTTCCTTGATGCGAAAAGGGCAAAATATAGCTCACCGATCCTCCCAGGCAAATGATTTTCGACAATTTTCCCATTGGACCGTCCGGTCCGCCTGAATTTTGCGTTTGTATCTGATATCAGGAGTCGTCTGTCCACGGCACCGGCTCGGTCCACGGGTCCGTGTGGTCTGCTTTTGACCACTGGCGTAAGGTCGGACGACAAGACGGATCGAGGAATGGAATCTTCCCATCGTACGGTAGAAAGGCAGCCGATTCCGTTTCCAAATCGAAACCCTGAGGCCAGCGCGCGGCGCTTGCGGCGTGGAGATTTTGCACCCTGTTGGAGAAAGTCGTGATGATGATGCCCTTGCTGTCCTTGCCCTGCCGAGCCAAAGTCCATCGCCATCGACCCATCGCCCTGCGCTTGGAGGAGATGGAGGAACGTCTGGTTCCATCCTGGGGGAGCGTCCCTCCGGCCACGATCACGCCGCCGAGCAGCTACGTCTCGGTGAATCTCAACAGCCAGGGCGACGCCACCGGCAACGCCAGCATCACCAACAATGAGATCGACTGGTATCGCTTCACGGCTACCACCGGCGGCTCTTACCTCTTCGAAGCGCTCACGCCGAGCAGCAACCTGGACACCGTCATCGCCACCTACACCAGCAGCGGCAGCCGCGTCGGCTACAACGACGACATCAGCAGCAGCAACACCGACAGCCGCTTCACCATCACGCTCACGGCCGGAGCGGTCTATTTCTTCGGCGTCACGAATTACACCGGCACCGCCGGCGGCAGCTACACCTGGAAGATCGACGGTCCCGCCGCCCCCGCCGACGACGCCTACGAAGAAAACGACACGATGGCCGCTGCCTACAACTTCGGCACCTTGACCGCCGACCGCACCGTCACCGGCCTGGTCATGAACGACGCCGCCGATTACTACAAGTTCACCATGTCCGCCGCAGGCACGACGGCCCACTCCGTCTCCATCAGCTTCACCCACAGCCAGGGCGACCTGGACATGCGGCTCTACAACAGCAGCGGCACCCAGGTGGGCAGCTCCACGGGTTCGGGCAACAGCGAAACCATCTCCCTCAACGGACTCGCAGCCGGCACCTATACGATCTACGTCTACGGCTACAACGGCGCCAAGAATCCGAACTACACGCTCAGCATCAAGCCCGCCGTCGCCGCCAACGACGACGCCTACGAGGACAACGACACCCTGGCGACCGCCTACAACCTGGGCACCCTCACCAGCACGCGCCAGATCGCCAATCTGCAGATGCGCGACGCCGCCGACTGGTTCCGCTTCACCACCAGCTTCACCGGCACCGCCAGCCATAGCGTCTCCATCAGCTTCACCCATAGCCAGGGCGACCTGGACCTCAAGCTCTACAACTCCTCCGGCACGCAAATCGGCGCCTCCACCGGCACCGGCAACAGCGAAACCATCTCTCTCAACGGCGTTGTCGCGGGAACCTACTACGTGCAAGTGTACGGCTACCAGGGCGTGCAGAATCCCAACTACACGCTGACCATCACCCCGCCCAGCAGCGGCGGCAGCACGGGCAACAAGATCCTCTATCTTAATTTCGACGGCGTCACGATCAGCCGCACCGACCTCGTCCGCTGGGCCGGCAGTTATTGGAATCCCGACGACCTCGACTCCGACCGCAACGGCATCACCGTGCAGCCTTTCCTTCGCAACCGCGCCGACCGCGAGACGATCATCAGCCAGATGATCAGCATGGTCCAGGCCGATCTGACCGCGTATGGCATGACGGTGCAGCGCCACTACGGCCTGGCCGTCGAGGGGCAAGGCGCGACCACGATCTTCCTCGGGCCGGCCACCCTCACCGGCGGCGGGTATCACATCGCCTGCGACATCGACTATGGCAACAACAATCCCACCGACATCGCCTTCGTCGGCGACGAGGATTGGGGGTCGGCCGCCAACACCGCCATCACCATGGCCGACGTCACGCTCCACGAAGCGGGACACACCTTCGGCCTCTGGCACGTGGCGTCCGGCACCGCCCTCGAGTCGATGGGCCTGCGCTACAACACGCCCCAGAGCCAATGGGTCCAGGATACCCGCTTCCTCGATCAAACCTTTAACGCCTACGTCAGCGGCGGCTATGCCCATGGTCCCGGCCCGCAGAACAGCCATCAAAGCATGCTCGCCTGGAGCGGCGGTTCGGGCGGCTCGGGCGGCGGCGGCGGTGGTTCCTCGAGCAATGTCGCCCTCGTCGACACCTCGGGCCGCGGCGTCTTCCGCGTCATCGGCTCCGACGATGCCGACCTCATCACCGTGCAGCGCATCGGCCGCTACGATTACCGCCTCGACATCAATGGCCAGGTGCAGTATCTCTCCGGCTCGACCCTTCGCGAAATCCGCGTCTTCACCAATGGCGACTCCCGTGACCGCGTCGTCGCCCTCAACAACCTGGGCCACCTGCGGCTCGCCGTCGATGCCCGCTGGGACGGCGCCATCCGCGGCCAGGTCAAGGTTGATGACGCCATCTCCGAGTTCTGGCGCGGCAACCGCCATGGCGGCGGTTGCGGCTGCACGGCCTGCGCCGCCGCGGCCGCGGCCCTGACCCAGGGCGGCTCCCGGCTAGCCGCGCTGGCCGCCCCAACCGGCCTGGAGGAGATGGAGCAGGAACAGCTTCTGCGCTATCAGCAGCTTGGCCAGGCCCTGATCGTCCCGGCCGCGACCCGCTGGTCGCTGGGTCAAGCCAACCCCGAAGCCAAGATCGTGCCCGGACAAAGCTACGAAGAATGGAAGCGGCTGGTGCTCAGCGGCACGGACCAACCCGCGCGGCCAGCCAACCCGGTCGAACCGAAAGTCCAAACCGCTGGCAACGATTGGTCGGCAGGTTTCTCCGGCCGGCTGGAATTGGAGTCGACGGATCAGTTCTTCGGCCGACTCGATAGCCGATTGATTTAAACCACTTAGCCCATCGCCAGGGGGAGATCGGGAGACCGACCTTCCCCGGCGGCGTTATCATTCCCCGTTTCATCGCGCTGCGACCCTGAGGTGGACCCTCAGGGTCGTGGTTTTTTGGGCCGGTCCGGCCCCGCGCTCGCGCTCGGGGCTGGCCGCGCGCTGATTGCGAAGCGCCGCGTGATCCGCGCGTTCATAGCCGTTTCGGCTCCAATGGCGCCGCGACTTCATATAAATTCATCGACTCCCCACGGTCGGCCGTCCCTCCAAAATCCCCCAAGGTGTGCGCATGCCAATCCTCCAATTCCCCATCGCCCTGGTTGTCGCTGTCGGTCTGCTGTCGATACCAACCCCGGCAGCCGCGGATGAGAAGCCCGTCAAGGTATTCATCCTCGCCGGCCAGTCGAACATGGAGGGGCACGGCTTCGTGCAAGCCGACCCGAAACGCAACGGCGGCAAGGGCAGTTTGGAGTACGCCGCCAAGCAGCCGGCCACGGCCGCCAAGTTCAAACATCTGCTCGACCAGGACGGCGCATGGGTGGTGCGGGACGACGTGTGGATTCATTATCTCGACCGCAAGGGCAAGCTGACCGTTGGCTTCGGAGTCAGGGACGACCGCATCGGCCCGGAACTCGGCTTCGGCCACGTGATCGGCGACGCCTTCGAGGAACCCGTGCTGCTCATCAAACTGGCCTGGGGCGGCAAGAGCCTGGCGGAGGACTTCCGTCCCCCGAGCGCTGGCGGCGCGGTCGGACCGTTTTACAAGGAGATCGTGGAGCGCACCCAGGCGGTGCTGAGCAACCTGAAGACGGAGTTCCCCGACCTCGGCGACCGGGGGTATGCGTTGGCCGGGTTCGGCTGGCACCAGGGCTGGAACGACCGCATCAACCAGGCTTTCAACGATGAATACGAGACGAACCTGGCCCACTTCATCCGCGACATCCGCAAGGACCTCGGAGTGAAAGATCTGCCTTTTGTGATTGCCGAAACCGGCATGACCGGCCCGGAGGAGAAGCACCCGCGGGCGCTGTCGCTAATGAAGGCGCAAGCCGCGGTCGCCGAGTATCCGGAATTCAAGGGAAACGTGGCCTTCGTCGGCACGCGGCACTTCTGGCGGCCGGCGGACGCCTCGCCGACCAAGCAGGATTATCACTGGAACAGCAATGCCGAGACGTATTATCTGATCGGCGAGGCGATGGGCAACGCCATGAAGAAGCTCTGCGCGGGCAAAGCGGCGCCGCAATCGACCATGCCGCCCCAGAAAGGCGAAATGGCGGGCTATCTGCTCGTGCCGCATGAAAGGGTGGATAAGCAGTTCAACGGCGGCTTCTCGATGTACGTGGCCGCATGGCCGCTGCTCAAGAACTATCCAGGCCAGCAGTTTCAGAGCGGGTTGTTCGGCACCTGGATGTTCGCCCAGCACGATGGACCGAAACCAGAGAAGGCCTATTCGGACATCGAAGGCGGCCTCGGCTGGTGGCGGGACACCCGTTTCGCCACCGAGACGCCGAAGTTTATCATGGGCGGCGTGGCCCTGAACTTCGTCGAGTGGGCGAACGGCCCCGGCGCCGGCAAGGGCCGCGATTGGAAGGATCCCAAAGGGCACTACGCCATCGCCCAACTCAGCCCCTGGGTGCTCTGGCCGCCGGACGGCCTCAATCTGAAGCAGGGGACCAACGGCGAACTCTTTGGCTACGGCTACCTGCCGCTCCCGCTCACGCAGCCCAAAACAACGACCGCGGGAAAAGACGTTCCCACCGGCAACCATGCTTGGACGCTGTTCCTGAACACCGGCAACTTCAAGGGGCCGGTCACCTTCTTCCTGCCCTACTTCTGGTCGCGGCCGACCATCGACCGGCCGGATCTGAAGGGCATGTTTCTCGACACCCGGCCATCCGACCCGAACAAGGCCGTGCAGATGGAGACGCAACACGTTCCCGCTTACACGGCCGCCGACTCCAAGGGCGTCCGCTATGCCCGCATCGCTCCGACGCAGTTTCCGATGAAGCCGGACGGCGCTGCCCCGCTCATTCACCGCATCACCGCGTACAGCAAGGCCGCGCTGTGGGATGGCGTGCAAACCTGGTTCGATGGCGGACCGCCGGTGAGCGGCGCTATTGATCCGAAGGCGTCCGTCGTGCACACCTTCAAGGGCGGCGGCGGGGCCACCTGGCAGATTTACCCACCGAACACTCCCCGTGAAAAGAAGGTGCCGGTCGCCTGGAATTCATTCGCCACCCCCATCGCCATCGACGAAACCACCTACGGCTACCAATGGGCAAAAGACTCCGTCAAAAAAGAAGCGTCCGTCGTCACGCTGCCTGAGTACTATCGCCTGGAAAAGGACGCAAAAGGGAAGGAACGCTGGGTGGTGGTCAGTGCGAAGGAGGTGCCAGCCGAAACGGGGCTGGCCCATGTCGCATTCCCGCGGCTCCGCACCGCCAGGCCGCAGCCTTATGTGACGCCCGACGAAGCGGACAGCTCCTGGAAGAAGCCGGGGCCGGCGGCTGGGCCGTTCGAGGCGAAGCTGGGGGATGGCAGCGTGGTGACCTATTATTGGTACCGCTTCGCGGATCAGCCCGCGCTGCTGAATGCCGACCTGACCGATGAGGAGCGGGAGACCCTGCAGAAGCGGGTCGAACTGCTGCACCGCCATTGGACGAAGGATCGTGAATACCTGCCGCCCCCGACCATCGGCACCCTGGCGGAGCTTGACCCGGGCGTGCTCGTCACGCCGCCGAAGGGGTTGGCAATCGGCTATGTCCCCATCGTCACGAGACAGGCCAAGGGCAAACCCTAGAAATCTCCCCGGCGGTCTGCACACTGCTAATCGGCCGGTTCGGCGATGCCGTTCGGCTCTACCGGCCATCATTATTATTTTGCTCGCGGTCGGTTCGTTCTTTATGCTGTCATGAATCGTGGCTGCCTGCCTGGCAGGAATGCTGCGAACAGATTTTCTCTGCGCCCATAGCCTGGTCATCACAACAACTTGATAAATGGTTCGATCATGCCTGCTGCAGTGAATACGGTCCAAGACTTTTGGCAACTCGTGTGGAAGAGCGGCCTGGTTGAGGTGACAACGCTGCTCACCTACGGCAAGCGCCTTCGCCAAGACCCGCAGGGGCCGGCGACGCCCATGGATTTTGCGAAGCGTCTGGTGCACGACGGGCTGTTGACGCGGCTGCAAGCGGAGTATTTGCTGCAGGGCCGATGGCGGGGCTTCATGCTGGAAAAGTACCGCCTGCTCGAACGGCTCGGCAAGGGCGGATCCGGGGCTGTGTACTTGGCGGCGCACGTTCCCATGCACCGGTACGTGGCCCTCAAGGTGCTGCCCGCGGCGCAGCTCCAGGACAAGGAGACGCTGGAACGATTCTCACGCGAAGTCCGCGCGATCGCGGCCCTGGACCATCCCCATCTGGTTCGCGCCCACGATGCGGGGCAGGATGGAGCCACGCACTTTCTGGTCATGGAGTACGTTGACGGCAGCAGCCTCCATGACGTCGTGGCGAAAACCGGGCCGCTGCCTGCCGAGCGGGCGTTATCCTACCTGCAGCAAGCAGCCTTGGGATTGCAGCACGTTCACGAGAATGGCCTGATCCACCGCGACGTCAAGCCAAGCAATCTGCTGCTCGACCGGCGCGGGCACGTGCGCGTGCTGGACATGGGTCTGGCCCGCTTCAGCGGCGATGCCCGGGACAACTTGACCCGCGACTTGGCGGCCGGCGCCGTTCTGGGCACCGTGGACTACATCGCGCCGGAGCAGGCCATGGACACCCATACCGCGGATGCGCGTTCTGACGTGTATAGCCTGGGGTTCACGGGCTATTTTCTGTTGACGGGCCAGAAGCCCTTCGGCACAGGGACGGCAGCACTGAAGCTCATCTGGCATCAGATGCGTGAGCCGACTCCGCTGCGCGAACTGCGGCCGGAGATCAGCGAGGAAGTCGCCGCGGTGCTGGCGAAAATGTATGCCAAGCGGCCGGAGGATCGGTTTCAGTCTGCGCGGGAAGTCGCGGAAGCGCTGCGGCCGTTCGTGCCGGCGACCTTGCCGCCGCCGCCGGAAAAGGAGATGCCTCGTCTCTGTGCTGCGGCACGCGGCAAGGGCGTGACGGATCCCTTCCGGCTGGTTGACCCAGCAGCCGCGAATCTGCCCGTGCCGCCGCTGTGGGGAGAAGCGGCGGGTTCGCCGCTGCCGCCGACCGATCCTTTCAGCACGGCTCCTGAGCCAGCCGGGTTTCAAGCGCCAATGACGCAACGCCGCCGCCAGCCGGCCGGCGACGCCAAGACGATTCGCCGCCCACCGCCGGTCTCGGCCGCCAGGCGTTCTCCTCGGCAGGCCAAGCATGTCCATTGGCTTGCCGCCGGACTGGTGCTTTGTGCCTTCGTCGCGATCGGGATCGTATTGCTGTCGCTGCCCGAGGACGGTGATTCTAAAACTGGCGGCGGCCAGGCAGCCGGGGCCAATCGCATCATCCGGCCCGAGTCCGACGGCTCGATCTTCCTTCACGCCCGGACGGCCATCCGGCATGGGATTCTCCGCTACGAGGTTGAAGGGGAGAATATCGGCTGGTGGACCCGCGCTGAAGACTATGTGTCCTGGGATTTTGAAACGACTGCGGACCAAACCTTCGAAGTGGTTCTGCATTGGTCTTGCGAGGGAGACGGCGAGGAAACCAACTGTGCGTTGCAGATTGGCGGCGACAAGCTGCCCTTCACCGTCAAAGGGACAGGCGCATGGCACACCTACCAGACGGCCAAGCTGGGATCGCTTCGTGTGGCGGCAGGGAAGAATCAAGCCGCCTTGCGGGTGACGAACAAACACGACCCCGAACACGCGGCGATGAATCTGCGCTCGATTACCCTCATTCCAGCGAGCACGTCCCAGGTGTCGCGCTAATCAGATGCTTGCCCCATTGACAAGGATTACGATGCAAAAGCATGGCGGGTAGAAGCGGCGCGGCGGCATGCAACGAACCGTTCGGCCATCGTTCAGGAGATGCTTATGCGGCGGTCGAATGCTTCACCCTTGCTCTGGTGCTCGCGCCATCGGTGAAAGGCAAATCCTAGAAATCTTACCGGCGGTCGAAAGGAGCAGAGCCTGATGAATATCGTCCGCATCTTCGCCCATCGCGTCGAGTTGCCTCTTCATGAAGGCTCGTACCGCTGGTCCGGCGGCAAGTCGGTGTCCGTGTTCGACAGCACGGTCGTCGGCGTCGAGACCGACACGGGCTTGATCGGATACGGCGAAGTCTGCCCGCTGGGGCCGTTCTATCTCCCGGCCTACGCCGAAGGCGTCCGCGCCGGCTTGCGCGAATTGGCCCCGCACCTGATCGGCCTGGACCCCCGCGAACTGAGCCTGCTGAACGACCGCATGGATGCGGCCCTCAAAGGACATGCCTATGTCAAAAGCGGGATCGACATGGCCTGCTGGGACCTGCTGGGGAAGGCGACCGGGCTGCCGGTCTGCACGCTGCTGGGCGGCCGATTCGGCGACGCCGTTCGGCTCTACCGGGCGATTTCGCAGGAAGCGCCGGACGTGATGGCCGCGAAGGTGGCAGGCTACCGGGCCGAGGGTTATACGCGCTTTCAACTGAAGGTGGGCGGCGATCCCGACACCGACGTCGAGCGGATTCGCCAGGTGCGGGCGATTCTCAAGCCGAACGACCGCCTGGTAGCCGATGCCAACACCGGCTGGACCCGGCACGATGCCCAGCGGGTCGTCCGCGCCGTCCGCGATCTGGACGTCTATATCGAGCAACCCTGCGCGACCTACGACGAATGCCTCTCCATCCGCCGGCTCACCGATCATCCGTTCGTACTCGACGAAAACATTGACGGCATCGACGTGCTCCTGCGGGCGCTGGCCGACCGCGCTGCGGACGTGGTCAACCTCAAGATCAGCAAGCTTGGCGGGCTGACGAAAACGAAGCAGCTCCGCGATCTCTGCGTCGCCACCGGCATCGCCATGACGCTCGAGGATAGTTGGGGCGGCGACGTCGTCACGGCGGCGATCGCCCACCTCGCCCACAGCACGCCCGAAGCCTATCGCTTCACCAGCACCGACTTCAATAGCTACGTCACCGTGAGCATCGCCGATGGCGCCCCCCGCCGCGACCGCGGCACCATGCAGGCGTCCCGCGAACCCGGCCTGGGCATCCGGCCCAAGCTGGACGTGCTCGGCCCGCGCCTCGTCGACGTCTCGCGGAGCTGAGCCTAAGCCGACCGAGATTGATGCGAAACATGTCCTGCATGCTGGACAACGGCCGCTCCCTGATGCAGCGCGGTTGGCGACCCATCGCGCCTCACAAGCGCTCCAAGCGGGCGACGGTGCGGTCGTTGACGACGTTGCCGGTGTTGAGCGTGCTGGCGGGTTCGAAGAGGAGCACCTCGACTTCCTCCTCGGCCACCGGTCGATGCTCGACGCCGCGGGGTACGATGAGAAACTCCCCCGCCCGCAGTTCGATGGCGCGGTCGCGCAGCTCCATCCGAAACGACCCCTTGACGACCAGGAACAGCTCATCCTCCGCTTCATGATGATGCCAGACGAATGGCCCCTGGAACTTGACGAGCTTGACGTGCTGCCCGTTCAGCTCGCCCACGATGCGGGGGTGCCAATGATCATCGAAGCAGGACAGTTTCTCCGCCAGATTGACTTTTTCCATGGGTCGATCCTTGTGGACATGGGGCAAGGTCATCCCCATCATGCCGGTTCAGGCGTCTCGATCAAGCAAAATGACCCTTCCCATGGGGATAGCCGCTGCACGGCCGGAGGCTGGAATCGCGCTGCGGCCGAGATTTCATGGGAAGCGGCAGCGGTCTTCGAGTAGAATCGAGCTTTACGGACTCGCGCGCCCAGACCCGTGAATGGCCATGCACCTGTTCGGTTCAATTTTTCTGGACATCGATCTGCCCAATGCGACGACCTGGTTTTACCTGTCGATCGTGTTGGCGTTCACGATTTTCTTTCGCTTTCACCGCCCGTTTCAATTGCGCAATTTGGACGTGATCCTTCTCTTCGTGCTGGTGCCGCCGATGCTGTTTCTGCGCGGGGCGCAGGTGGAGCGGCAGGTGGAGCGGAACACCGTGCTCGACAACGGCCAGCAGATCTTGCACATCCTCAACGTGGCAGGGGAAGCGTTGACGGTGCCGACGGCGCCGAACCTGGGCTTTGGGCCGATCCATCAAGCGGTCAACGAGATCAACAAGCTCCACTTCGTACCGGAGTTGGTGGCCAAGGCCCAGCCCGGCCGGCAGAGCATCTGGAGCGCCTACCTGTGGCTGCTGATCGCGTCGGCCTTCCTCTTTTTGCGGACGCTGATCGATCTGGCGTTGATCCGCAAGTCGCCCGTGGAGACCAACCTCACCATGGGCGGTATGGCCTGGCTGGCGGCGGCGCTGTTCCTGACGATGAGCACCTGGTCGTTCCTGCCGAAAACGGACATGGTGCCGCAGTCGCAAAGCCAGAGCATGATGCTTGAAAAGCTGACGCAACTGGCGGACGTGGTCATCGATCAATTGACCTGGTTTCCCTTGACGGCGACGCAATTCAACGGCGTGCTGGCCATTACCTGCCACGCCCTGCTCTTGGGGGCGCTGTTTTGGATTGGCTGGCGGCATGCGCAGTCGGCGACCATGGGCATGGCCTGCGTGCTCATGTATTTGCTGCTGCCTTACACGGCGTATCACCTGACCGATCTGGACCACGTGGTGCCGGCCATGCTGCTGGTGCTGGCGTTGGCCTTTTATCGCTGGCCCATGGCGGCGGGCAGCTTCCTGGCCTTGGCGGCCTGTCTCAGTTTCTTCCCGCTGTTGCTGCTGCCCTTGTGGCTCAGCTTTTATCGCCGGGGAAGCTGGGTGCGTTTCTTGTCGCCGTTGCTCTTGGCTCTCCTCTTCGTCGCGATCCTGGTGATGATTGATCCGCGGCTGCAGGAGGGGCTCAGGCAAGCCCTCGATCGGCCCGAATGGCAAGCCTGGCGGTTTGCTGACAAACCCACCGCGGAAAGCTTGTGGACGGGACTGTCGTTGCATTACGCTTATCGACTGCCGCTTTTCATTGCTTACATTGTGCTGGTGATCGCCTCGCAGTTCTGGCCTAGCCCCAAGACGCTGGGCCACTTGATCGCCTGGTCCGCCACGCTGGTCATCGGCGTCCAATTTTGGTACGCGGACGCCGGGGGCATCTACGTTCTATGGTACTTGCCGCTGTTGATCCTCATGGTCTTTCGTCCCGCGTGGCAAGATCGCCTGGCTCAGCCCGTGGATCCAGAGAAAGATTGGCTGCGCCGCCTGGTTCGCTGGGTGCGCGGCAAATTCACTTCCTCCGCGCCCGCCGCGGCGCCCGCCGCCAAGACGCCCGCTCTGACTTCGCAAAATGGTTGAATGGAATCCTTCCGTCAGCGAATGAAGGAAGTCGAGAGCCGTTGCGGCCGGGAGCAAAAAAATTCACCGCCACCGCAAACGAGAAGGCGATTCAGGCTCATATTCAGTTCATAAGTCCATGATAGAATGGCATTTACAGAAAACATCGGAAAAGTTGGCCAGGACGTGTCCCCTTTGGGACGAATGACGCAACTAAAGGGGTAGTGGAGGAGGAATGCAAACAACTTCGCTTGTCGATTCCTGGAATGCTGAGCTGGCCGAGGCTCGACAGGGCAACCCCGCGGCCGTGGGGCGGCTTTTCGAACGCTATCGGAACTATCTGATGCTGCTGGCGCGCTGGCAGATCGGTCGGCGGTTGCAGCGGAAGGTGGACGAGGCCGACGTGGTTCAGGAAACCTTCCTGGAAGCGCATCGCTCCTTGAGCCGATTCCGCGGCCAAACTGAGCCGGAACTGGTCGCCTGGCTGCGGGAAATTCTGAGCCTGCGGCTGGCCATGCAGATGCGGCACTATTTCGGCACCCAGCGGCGGGACGTGGACCGCGAGCAGGAATGGGCCATGGAGTTGGAGCAGTCGTCGCTCATGCTGAATCGGGCCTTCGTGGCTTCGGGGACGTCGCCCAGTCAGGGCGCCTCGCGGCGCGAGCAAGCGGTGGTCCTGGCGGACGCCCTGGCCCAACTTTCCGAGCCGCATCGCCAAGTGCTGATGATGCGGCATCTGGAGAGCCTGTCCTTCCCCGAAATCGCTCAGCGGATGGAGCGTTCGGTGGATGCGGTGGAAAAGCTGTGGGCCCGCGCCCTGATTCAGTTGCGGCGCTTCCTTCCCTCGGAAGGGCATCAGCCCTTGAAGACCAACGAACCTTCATCTTGAAGCAACGCGAGGAGTCCTCATGTCCGCCATCGTCAGCCCCCCGCGCCCGATCCATCCTTCAGCCCCCGCCGCGACGAAGCGTTATCGTCCGGTGTTGCCGGTCCACGATGAACCCACCATCGCGGTCCGCATCGGCCGGCAAACGACGCACGTGAAGATCAGCGACATCGACTGGATCCAGGCGGCCCGCAATTACCTGCGGCTCTACGTCGGCTCTGAATATCACCTGCTGCGCGAGACGATGAACCACATCGTGGATCAGCTCGATCCCCGCCAGTTCATTCGCATCCACCGCTGCACGATCGTTCGCCGCGACCGGGTCAAGGAGGTCCAACATCAGGACAACGGCCAATCCCTGGTGGTCATGCACAATGGCACGGTCCTGCGCATGAGCCGAGGTTACCGCCATGCCCTGGAGGGAGCGTCTGCGCTTGACGCCGGGGATCGCAGCGGATTACCCTGGTAATAGACCGTCGCTTCTTTTCAGGTTCCCTTCCAGGGGTTTGGCCATGTCGCGCTGGGTGTCGCCGCCTTCGACCACTGCTCATCGGCGGACAGGCTCGCCCAGTGCGGACGCGCAAGTCGCCAAGCTGCTCCAGCACTATCTCGAACAAATCGAAGCGGGCGCCGAGCCGGACCGCCAACAACTGCTCGCGGACCATCCCGAACTGAGCGACGTGCTCCGCGACGCCCTTGACGGCTTGGATTTGGTGCGGCAAGCGGCTGAAGAGAGCAAGCCGCCTCCGCCCGGCGCTGCCGCCGCGGATCATGAACCGGCCTCCTCGCGCTTGCCCCTGGGCGATTTCAAGATCCTGCGCGAAATCGGCCGCGGGGGCATGGGCATCGTTTATGAGGCCGAGCAGCTTTCCCTGGGCCGGAGGGTCGCCCTGAAGGTGCTGCCCTTTGCCGCGGCCCTGGACAGCAAGCAACTGGCCCGCTTCAAGAACGAAGCTGCCGCCGCCGCCCAGTTGCATCATTCGCACATCGTTCCGGTCTTTGCCGTGGGGTCGGATCGCGGCGTCCATTATTACGCCATGCAGCTTATCGAAGGGATCACCATGGCGGACCTGATCCGCCAGATGCAGCGCGATGAGCGGCAGCGGCAGCAGCGCCAGCGGATCGAACCGACGCGCACCCAAGTGGATCTGCCGTCCGATGCGGCCGCCGCCGAGAACGCACCGAGCCAGGTCGACTTGTTCGCTCATGAATCCTCGACCAAACCCTATCGGCCTCATGGGCCGGAGCGCGGCGAGAAGCCAACCCCCGCCGCGAACCGAGCTTCGTTGCCCAGCCAGGAGACGCGCTCTTTTCCCGAGGGGCTGACCAAGGCCGTGTACGACAGCCATGCGACGCAACCGGCGCGGGAGAAGTATCGCGGCCTGGCTCGCTTGGCGCTGCAGGCCGCGGAAGCTTTGGAGTATGCCCATAGCATGGGGGTCATCCATCGCGACATCAAGCCGGCCAACCTCTTGATCGATCATCGCGGCCATCTGTGGGTTACCGATTTTGGCCTGGCCCATTATCGCCGCAGCGGCGATTTGACCCTCTCCGGCGACTTGATGGGCACGGCGCGCTACATGAGCCCCGAACAAACCCGCGGCGACCGCGGCCGGGTCGACCATCACACCGACGTCTATTCCCTGGGCGTCAGCTTGTATGAACTGTTCACCCAGCGCCAAGCCTTCACCGGGCAGGATTGGAACGATCTGCTGAACCAGATCACGCACAAGGAACCCAAGGCCTTGCGCAAGATCCGCCCGGACCTCCCGCCCGAAATGGAAATCATCGTGCAAAAGGCGATGGCCAAGAATCCCCTGGAACGCTATGCCACGGCGGGGGATTTGGCCGAGGATTTGCGGCGCTTCCTCGACGATCGCCCGATTCTCGCCAAGAAACCCTCCATGTTCAACATTTTGGGGAAATGGGCCAGGCGGCACCGCTCGCTGCTGGCCGTGGCGGGGTCGGTGCTCTTCATCGCCTTTTGCGGCTTGTTGTGGTTTTCCTATCGGCTGCTGGAAGAGCAGGAACGCTCGGCGGCGCAATATCAAAACGCCCTGCGCAGCCGCCAGGCCGCGCGGCTGGCCGTCGACACGATGTACACCAAGGTCGCCGAGCATTGGCTGGACAGCCAACCGGCCCTCATGCCCTTGCAGGTCTATTTTCTGGAACAGGCCTTGCAGTTTTATGAGCATGACATGGCCGAGGCCGGCTCCGAGCCGAACGTGGCCTTGCAGCAAGCCATCGCGCAGCGGCGCATCGCCGACATTCAGCGCACCCTGGGCGATTGGACCAAAGCCGAGCGCTCCTATCACCGCGCGATTCAGCTCTTCCTGCAGATCAAGGTCCGCGAATCGCTGGACCGCGGCTATCAGCAGGAACTGGCGCGGACCTACCATGGCTACGGTCTGTTGTGGTTCAATAAGAACGACCTCTTCCAGGCGCTGAAATATTTCCAGATGGCGGAGCGGATCGATCAGGCGCTCTATGAAGCCCCTGCGAGCCGCGGCGTCAGCGAAGCCGACGTGGCCGTGGATTACGGCGTGCTGCTGTGCGACCTGGGCAACGTTTTGCGCCGCAGCTATCCGATCGCTCCCTTGTGGCAGCCATCGTCCCCCGCGGGATCGACGCCGCCGGGCAACGCGCTTGATCAGGCGCAAAACAAACTCCATCGCGCCCTCGACGTGCTGGCGAAGCAGCGACAACTGTTCGATGAGGCCATCAACCAACTCCGCGGCTACGCGGAAGGCCAGGCGAATCGGCTGCGCGAGGAGCGGGCGCGGGTCGACCGGGAAATGGCCCGCTGCTGGCTGGAATTGGGCCTCTTATTCCATTGGAAACAAGACCTGCCCCAAGCCGAGCGCTATTGGCAATCCGGCCTGCAGCGCATCGAGGCGCTTGCCAAGGAGTTTCCCCTGGATTGGAAATACAAGCGGCTCTTCGCCAACAGCCAATTGCAAATCGGCATCAGTTGCTTTCAGAACAAGCAGTTTCGCGAAGCGGAGCATTACTTCCGCGCGGCGGTGGCGGCCAATGAATTTCTCGTCCGCGCCCAGGACGCCGCGATGCATCGCAAGGAACTGGCCAATTCGCTCTATTACCTGGCCGCCGCGCTCTATGAGCGGGGACAACTCCAGGAAGCCAAGGATTTGCTGCACCGCGAGATCACGCTGCGGGAAGAATTGGCCAATGAACTATGGTCGCAGCGTCTCCAATACTCCCACAGCCACGGCTTGCTCGGCGCGATCTATCTGCAAGACGAGCAATGGGCGGAGGCGGAGCAGCATTTCCGCGCCGCCTTGCGCTTCACGCAATCGCCTAGCGAGGAAGCCGCCGCCGATCTCGAACGCTCCTACCACCAGATGGTCATTCAGTCCAACCTGGCGGAAGTGCTCTGGCGCAGGCGGCACGATCAGCCCGGCGCCGCCGATGAGGCCCTGAGCCTGTATCGACAAGCGATGGCCAAGGGCGAAGCGCTGATTCAAGACGCCTATGCCAGGCCCCAGATTCGCCTGAGTTTGGCGCAAATCTATCTCCAAGCCGGGTCGTCCTTCCACCGGGCCGGCGAGAATCGCTGGGCCATCGAATTTTTACAAGCCGGCATCCAACATTTCCGCCAGATCGTGCAGCGACCCCGCTGCGATCCGCGGCATTACACGGCCTATGCCCGAGCGCTGCTGCGCCTGGCCGACGTTTGGGACAGCGAACGCCTGCCGGGCAAGGCCGACCAACTCGCCGCCCAGGCCGAGTTGAGCCTGCGGCGGTCGCTGGACTTTCATCCCGACCACGTGGAAGCCAAGAATCAGTTGGCCTGGTTCCTGAGCAGTTGCCCCAATCCCGCTCAGCGGCGGCTGGAGGAGGCCCTGCAACTGGCCCAAGAAGTCCGCCACTCTCCCAACGCTTCCGACGCCGCCCGGGCCGACGCGTGCCGCACCATGGCCTTGATCTATTACCGGCAGCAAAAGTGGATGTCGGTGCTCGAATTGCTGCGGGAAGCCTCGGAACTGCGCGATCGCGCCGACGCCATGTTGTTGCTGATCCACGGGCTGGTCTATGCCCGCTTGCAGCAGCCCCGCGCCGCCGAGACGCATTTGCATAAAGCGTTCATGATTCAGCGGCTCGACGCCGAGATGGCCGATGATTTTCGCAGGCTGTCGTCGGAAATGCTGTTTCGTCCCGCCGCGCCGCCAGCCGCCCTCCTCTCGGGCGGGGCGCGGAGTTAAAACAAAGTCATCCGCCGCGATCCAACGTCGCGGCTTGTGGTTGATAGCTGAAATCGCGTTCATGGGTGTCAGGAGTGCTTTGCATGCTTGGGAATTGGCGGTGCGTGGCTTGCTTTTTCTTCGGCTTGGCGGGTTGTCAATCGGCTGACGATCCGCGCTCGGCGGCCATGGATGCCGATTTGCAGGCCCTGCAAGGACGATGGGTCATGGTTTCCTCCGTTTGTTGCGGCGAGGAGATGCCCTCGGAAATGGTGCGCCAATTCAGCCGCGTCATCGAAGGCGAGGTCTCAACGCTGACCATTCAGGAAGAGCATGGCCCCAAAATCATCACCGGCACCCTGCGCGTGGACTCCCAAGCGCGGCCCAAGACCATCGACATCACGCTCACCAGCGGCGAATCCCGGGGCAAGACCGTCTTGGGCATTTACGTTTTCGAAGCCGATCGCTTCAAAATGTGCTATGCCGGCGTGGGCAAGCCCCGTCCCATGGAATTCATGTCCACGCCCTGCTCCGATCAATATCTGGTCGTCTGGAAGCGGGTCGAGAAACCCTAAGCCATGAAGGCACCCTGCCGTCAACGGTGCGCTGCTGAACCTCGCCGCCGCCACAAGTACAAGGTCAACGGGTTAGCTCGCCGGGACGCTGTCCCCTTGCATGGTGAAGGGTGTGAGCCACAAGGTGGATTGGCAGTTCGCACAAGCCAGCGTCGGCGCGGCAGCGTCTGGATCCAATTCGAACAACCGGCCGCAGCGCGGGCAACTGCAGCGGAGAATGCGCTTCAAGGCGGCTTGCCCCATGAGGCGGCCCAACAGCCCCTTCGTGCTGCGCTCCTCGATGGTTTCCGTGGGCGTGACGAACAGGGATCGCCCCCGCCATTCCTCCATGGCGTGCAGATACAGCGTGCCATCCTCTCCCCCCAACGCAACGCATTCGCCCGCCGCCGACAGGGCCGCCGCCTGGATGGGCAAGTTGAGTTGCCGCCGGCCGGGCACTTCTCCCAGTTCCGGCACGGTCAGTTGAATCAATTGCCCCATGGCGGTGACGACGAGCAGAATCATGGCGTCGGGCGAAAAGAAGACGCCGCGGATCGGTTCGTCAGGCTCCCAGGCCAGCGTGGGGTGATCGGGCAGGGTCAGGTTCCAAAAAACCAACGGGCCCGCCTCGCACACGGCGGCCAAAGCCCGGCCGTCGGGAGCGATGGCGGCATGCGTCCACTTGGCCCCGGGGACGGACCAGACGTGCATGACAAAGGAGCGGGCCGTCTCCCAGAGCCGCAGGCTGCCGTCGCTCGCCCAGGAAAGCAGCTTCTTGCCATCGGGCCAAAAGGCGCACCCCATGACGCCATCTTCGTGGCCGCGGAGACCGCGCTGACTCCGCTCTTCCCCAGAATGCGACCACAGTTGCAGCGAGCCGTCCCAGGACGCCGTGGCCCAGGCGCGTCCGTGGGGCGCGACGGCGACGCCGGAGATGGGCCGGGCATGAACCAATTCCTGCGCCTGGGGCTGATGGGTCAAGGCGTTCCATGCGCTGAAATAGCCATCGATGTCCCCGGTCCAAATCGTTTGCGCGTCCGGCGACACCGCGATGGCCGAGAGCGGCTTGCGGCTGGCTTGCCAGCGCGCGGTCGCCTCCCCCGTTTCCAGGTCCCATTGCAGGACTTGCCCGTCCCACCCCCCCGACACGGCCCAGGCCAGGCGCGGCGCGAAGGCGCAGCACGTGATCGAGCCGCCATGGCATTCCGAAAGCCGGTCCGCGAGGTGATCGGGTATGCGCGAGCCGTTCATCAAGATCGTGATCCATTCCTTGTGGAGGGTGCAACGCCTCCCCAAGCATAATGCAGTTTAGGGTTGAGTCAAATAGTTCCGGTCCAACGGCATGGTCAACGCGGAAAAAAAACCGGCGATGGGGGGAACTTTCTCCGCCGCGGCGCAGAGCGGTTGGGCCGGGAGGTTGCTGGAAGATCAGGCTTAAGCCCACTCGCAAAGGCAAACGTCCAAACACGCTGGCTAGGAATGCTAACCAGGTCGAAATGCCGCATCGACGTAGGCCTGTATCGTTCTCAAATAATTGGCGATCAAGATGTCCTTGACTTGCTCTGGGGCGAAGGACGAGCGAAATTTGTGGATCGTGTTGTACCGTGCGATTCGCGAAGCGTTGTAAAGTTCACGATATTCATGATGAATGCCGCCATGGTGCGATTAGACAAACGCTAATCGGTCTTGATGATCTTTGCTGTGTTGCTGATGTGGTTCTGCACTTTTTAACGTTGTGCGCAGCCGTTCGACGAGGTGAACCGCCGTGTAGAAGGCGACCACGGTCGCCCAATCGGGGAATCGTTCCACCGACACCGTGTCGAGGAAAGCTTGATTATGTTCGGCTCTTTCACGGTGTTGCGACGAATTAGGCATGGATCTCGAGGGATGAGTCGGGGTCGAAGTAGGTGCTGAGCTCTTCCAAGTCCGCTTGGGGGATTTGCAATACGCTCACGTTCCAACCTTCCTCATGGAGTTTCATTTCCAACCGCGAAAGCTGCTTGCCCAGCTCGAAATCATAGCTCGGTGAAGCACCGATCACGTAGACTTCAATGCACTGGCTTGGAACAGGAATAAAAATTTTACTCACCGCTGCCTTGTTGTTTTCCACCCATTCGAAGAGCGGCGCGATAAACTCGGTCTTGAAGGCTTGGACGGCGCGCTTCAGTTTCTCCTGGCTTTGACATGCTTGCACCGCGCTTTGGGCTGTCATGATGAAGCGATCTTCATTGTCGGGAACAATGGTTACTTGCCCGTCGGCCGACAGAATTTGAACGGGGCCTTTTTGGCCTTTTATGATATGCATCGCCCTCCCCCGGTTGCATCGCAGTGGATGGCCAAGATACCTCGCTATCCTTTAGACTATCATGGAGGATGGGGTGGTTCAACTTGATGGCCCATGCCGAGCGATTTTTACGAGCCGCCCCCATGGTCTTCCGTTTCCATACCAAAGAGAGCACGCTTGCACAAT
>JAANMY010000175.1_pt1 | contig 89435 bp, 66 predicted proteins | sample 7279691 | NCBI WGS metagenome assembly JAANMY01 (sample SAMN14094543, study PRJNA606508) | bioreactor metagenome | isolation source: A lab-scale SPAN reactor treating ammonium-rich wastewater day 388 | place: Ireland: Galway | collected 2018-02-07 | reverse complement strand
GCCGCGAGTCGGGCGTGAAGGTCGCCGCGGTGACCGGCTCGGCCGGCAAGACGACCACCAAGGAGATGCTGGCCGCGCTGCTCGCGACCGCGGCGCCGACGCTCAAGACCGAGGGCAACCTCAACAACCAGTACGGCCTGCCGCTGACCCTGCTGCGGCTGCGGCCCGAGCACCGCTACGCGGCGCTCGAGCTCGGCATGTCGGCGCCGGGCGAGCTGCGCGCGCTGTCGGCGATCGCCGCGCCTGACGTGGCCGCGATCACGATGGTGGGCCGCGCCCACCTCGAGTTCTTCAGGGACGCCGACGAGATCGCGCTGGCCAAGGCGGAGATCCTCGAGGGGCTCTCGGCCAGCGGCGTCGCCGTGCTCAACCGCGACGACGCGCGGGTGCGCGGCATCGGCGAGCGCTTCCCGGGCCGCGTGCTGTGGTTCGGGCAGGACCGCTCGTGCGACGCGAGCTTCGAGAACTGGCGCGGCACGATCCACGGCATGCGCTTCGACCTGCGCCTGGGTGGCGAGGTGCACGACGTGGCGCTGGCGCTGGCCGGGCGCCACAACGTCGCCAACTTCGTGGCCGCCGCGCTGTGCGCCCACGCGCTGGGCCTCGCGCCCGCGCAGGTGGCGGCGGCCGCCGCCGGGCTTTCCGCGGCCCGCCGCCGCGGCGAGGTGCAGGCACTCGGCTCCAACGTCACCCTGCTCGACGACAGCTACAACGCCAACCCGGAGGCGGTCGCCGCTGCGGTGGCGGCCCTCGGGCTGGCCGCGAAGGGGCGGCGCGTCGCCTTCCTCGGCGACATGCTGGAGCTCGGACCGCAGGCGGCGGCGATCCACGAGGCGACGGCGGAGGCCGCGGCGAAGGGGCTCGACGTGCTGGTCGCCGCCGGCGCCCACGCCGAGGCCCTGGCCCGCGGCGCGGTGCGCGGCGGCCTGGCGGCCTCGGCGGTCCACGCCTTCGCCGACTCGGCGGCGGCGGCCGCGGCCGCCCCGGACCTGGTGCGCCCGGGCGACGCGGTGCTGGTCAAGGGCTCGCGCGGCTCGCGGATGGACGTCGTCGCCGACGCGCTGGTCGCGGCGCTGGGGAGGGCCTGATGCTCTTCCACCTGCTCTACGCGCTGCGCGGCGAGGTGTCGGGCTTCAACGTCGTCCGCTACGTCACCTTCCGCACCGCGGTCGCGACGTTGACCGCGTTCTTCCTGGTGCTGGTGCTGGGGCCGTGGCTGATCGAGCGGCTGCGCCGCTTCCAGATCGGCCAGCAGATCCGCACCGACGGCCCGCAGTCGCACCAGTCGAAGGCGGGCACGCCGACGATGGGCGGGCTGCTGATCCTGGCCGGCATCCTGGTGCCGACGCTGCTGTGGGCCGACCTCACCAACCACAACATCTGGATCCTGGTGCTCTCGACGCTGGCCTTCGGCGCGATCGGCTTCTGGGACGACTACACGAAGGTCGCCCGCAAGCGCAGCCTGGGGCTGACCGCGCGCCAGAAGCTCGCGCTCCAGTTCACGGTCGGGCTGTCGCTGGGTGCCACGCTGTACGCGCTGGCCCAGCAGGGCGCGTTCTCGACCCGCATCGTGTTCCCGTTCTTCAAGACCTTCCAGCCCGACCTGCACTGGCTCTACATCGGCTTCGTGGCGCTGCTCGTGGTGTGGGCCAGCAACGCGGTCAACCTGACCGACGGCCTCGACGGCCTGGCGATCGGCTCGACGCTGATCTCCGCCGGCGCCTTCACCGTGCTGGCCTACGTCTGCGGCCACCGCGTGTTCTCGTCGTACCTGGACGTCGCGTTCCTGCCCGGCGCCCACGAGGTCACGGTGTTCTGCGGGGCGATGGCCGGCGCCGCGCTCGGGTTCCTGTGGTGGAACTGCTACCCGGCGCAGGTGTTCATGGGCGACGTCGGCTCGCTGTCGCTGGGCGGCGCGCTCGGCACCGTCGCCATCCTGATCAAGCAGGAGCTGCTGTTCCTGCCGATCGGCGGGCTGTTCGTGATCGAGGCGCTGTCCGTGATGCTGCAGGTCGGCTCCTTCAAGCTGACCGGCAAGCGCATCTTCCGGATGGCGCCGCTGCACCACCACTTCGAGCTGATCGGCTGGAAGGAACCGCAGGTGATCGTCCGCTTCTGGATCGCCGCGTTCGTCTTCGCGCTGTTCAGCCTGACGACGCTGAAGCTGCGATGAACGGGACTCCCTCCTCCGCGCTGGTCGTCGGCCTCGCCCGCTCGGGCGTGGCGGCGGCGGAGCTGCTGCTGCGCGAGGGGGTGGCGGTCACCGTCACCGACCTCCAGGAGGAGGCGTCGCTGCGCGAGACGGCAGCGCGGCTGCGCGCGGCCGGCGCGACGCTGGAGCTGGGCGGCCACCGCCGCGCGAGCTTCGAGGCGGCGCCGCTCGTCGTCGTCTCGCCGGGCGTGCCGTGGGACCAGCCCGACCTCGTCGCCGCCCGCGCGGCGGGCGCCGAGGTGATCGGCGAGCTCGAGCTGTTCGCGCGCCGCGCGAGGGGCGAACTCGCCGCGGTCACCGGCAGCAAGGGCAAGTCGACGACCACGGCGGCGCTCGGCGCGATGCTCGGCGCCGCGTTCCCGGACGTGCGCACGGGCGGCAACCTCGGCGCCGCGGCCTGCGGCCTGCTCGCGGGGCACGACGAGCGCACCCGCTTCGTGATCGAGGCCTCCAGCTTCCAGCTCGAGGCGCAGTCCTCGCTGCGCCCGCGGGTCGCGGTGTTCCTGAACCTGTCCGCCGACCACCTCGAGCGCCACGGCACGCTCGAGGCCTACGCGCGCGCCAAGTCGCGGATCTTCGCGCGCCAGAACGCGGACGACTGGGCCGTGGTGAACGCGGACGACCCGCAGGCGCTCGCGCTCTCCGGGGCCGGCCGCGCGCGGGTGATCGGCTTCTCGCGCGGCGGCACCGAGCACCCCTCGCTCCACGGCACCGCCCTGTTCGAGGGCGGCCGCGCGGTGCTCCGGGTCGCAGGCCGCAGCGAGGCGCTGTTCGAGCGCTCCCGCGTCCAGCTCCCGGGCGAGCACCTGCACCTCGACCTGCTGGCCGCCGCCGCCGCCGCGCGGCTGCTCGGCGCCCCGGCCGAGGCGATCGCGCGCGCCGCCGCCGCCTTCCGCGGGCTGCCCGACGTGCTCGAGCCGGCGGGTGCCATCGGCGGCGTGCGGTTCGTCAACGACACCAAGGCCACCAACGTCGACGCGGTGCGCAAGAGCCTGGAGGCGTTCGCCGCGCCGGTCGTGCTGATCCTCGGCGGCCGGCCCAAGGGCGGCGACTTCCGGCTGCTGCGCGAGTACGCGCGCAACCGCGGCGGAGGCGCACGACTGAAGGCGGTGATGGCGATCGGCGAGGCGCGGCCCCAGGTGGTGGCGGCGCTCGCCGACGTGGTGCCGGTGGTCGACTGCGCCGACCTGCGCGACGCGGTCGCCTCCGGGCTCGCCGCCGCCGAGAGCGGCGACGTCGTGCTGCTGGCGCCGGGCTGCGCCAGCTTCGACATGTTCCGCGACTACGCCGACCGCGGCGCGAAGTTCCGCGAAGCAGTCGCCTGGCTGCAGCAGCGCCTCCAGCCAGCCGAGGCTCGAGTCTGATGGCGAAGAAGCTCTCTGCGGACCTGACGCTCTTCGCCGTGACCGCCGCCCTGCTCGGCTTCGGGCTGGTGATGGTGTGGAGCTCCTCCTCGGTGCTGGCCCAGGAGCACCACGGCTCGGCCTACCACTTCTTCCTGCGCCAGATGGCGTGGGCCGCCGTGGGCCTGGTGGCGCTCTACGGCGCGATGCGGATCGACTACCGCCGGCTGCGCACGCCGGGCTTCGTCTACGGCCTGTTCGGCGTCACCAGCATCCTGCTGATCGCGGTGCTGTTCATGCCCGCGGTCAACGACGTGCACCGCTGGTTCCGGATCGGCGCGCTGTCGTTCCAGCCGGTCGAGCTGGCCAAGCTGTCGCTGATCCTGTTCCTCGCCTTCCACCTCGAGCGCAAGCGCGACCAGATCGACCAGTTCCTGCCGGCGCTGTTCCCCGCCCTGCTGCTGCTCGGCTGGTACGCGTTCCTGGTCTTCTCCCAGCCCGACCTGGGCTCCGCCTTCACGCTGGGGCTGATCGCCGCCGCGATGCTGTTCCTGGCCGGCGTCCGGCTGCGCTACTTCGCGATGCTGTTCGCGGTGGCGGTGCCGCTGCTCGCCTACGCGATCCTGACCGCGGGCTACCGCGTCGCCCGCATCCAGGCCTTCCTCGACCCGTGGGCCGCGGAGCGGCGCTCGGGCTCCAGCTACCAGCTCATCCAGTCGCTGATCGCGGTCGGCACCGGCGGCGTCACCGGGGTCGGCTTCATGGAGGGCCAGCAGAAGCTCTTCTACCTGCCCTATCCCTACTCCGACTTCATCTACGCCGTGGTCGGCGAGGAGCTGGGGCTGGTCGGCGCCGTGCTGGTCGTGATCGCCTTCACGCTGTTCCTGTGGCGCGGGCTGCGCGCGGCGTGGCGCGCCCCCGACGCCTTCGGCCTGCTGCTCGCCGCCGGACTCACGCTGGCGATCGTGCTGCAGGCGTTCATCAACCTGAGCGTGGTGATCGGGCTGCTGCCGACCAAGGGGATCCCGCTGCCGTTCGTCTCGGCCGGCGGGTCCTCGCTGCTGTTCACGCTGGTCGGCGTCGGGCTCGTGCTCAACGTGTCGCAACATGCGGACTGACCCGTGGCCGGCAGCGGAAGCTACCTCGTCGCGGCCGGCGGCACCGGCGGCCACATCTTCCCCGGCATCGCCGTGGCCGACGCGCTGCGCGCGCGGGACGCCTCCGCCCGCGTCGTCTTCGTCGGCACCGAGCGCGGCCTCGAGTCGCGGCTCGTGCCGCGCGCCGGCTACCCGCTCGAGCTGCTGCCCGTGCTGCCGCTCAACGGCGTCGGCTTCGCCCGCGCGCTGCGCGGGCTGCTCGCGCTGCCGCGGGCGTTCTGGCGCGCCGCGGCCCTGCTGCGCCGCGAGCGGCCGGCCGCGGTGCTCGGCGTCGGCGGCTACGCGGGCGGGCCGATCGTGCTGCTCGCCGCGCTCTCGGGGGTGCGCACGGTGATCCTCGAGCCCAACGCCCGGCCCGGCTTCACCAACCGCGTGCTGCGCCCGTTCGTCGACCGCGCGGCGTGCGCGTTCGACGGGGCGCGGCTCCACTACGGCGCGCGCGGCGTGCTGACCGGCAACCCGGTTCGCGGCGGCTTCGCGCGGATCGCGCCGCGCGACCCGCGGCCGCCGTTCACGCTGCTCGTCTTCGGCGGCAGCCAGGGCTCGCGCGCGCTCAACGACGCGATGGTCGCGGCGCTGCCGTCGCTGCCGCCCGCCGCCGAGCTGCGGGTCGTGCACCAGACCGGGCCCGCCGCCCACGCGTCGGTGGCCGCCGCCTACGCCGCGGCCGGGCGCGAGGCCGAGGTGGCGCCGTTCCTCGACGACATGGAGGCGCGGCTGGCGGCGGCCGACCTGGTGCTGTGCCGCGCCGGCGCCACCACCTGCGCGGAGCTGTGCGCCGCGGGCCGCGCCGCGGTGCTGGTGCCGCTGCCCGGCGCCGCCGACGACCACCAGCGCGAGAACGCCGAGGCGATGCAGCGCGCCGGGGCCGCCCGCATGCTGGCGCAGGCCGAGCTCGACGGCGCGCGGCTGGCGGCGGAGCTGCGCGCGCTGTTCGCCGACCCCGCCGCGCTGGCGCGGATGGGCGCGTCGGCCCGCGGCCTGGCCCGCGCCGACGCGGCCGAGCGGGTGGCGGCGCTGCTGCGCGGCGAGGAGGCGGCATGAGGGGCGTGCGCCGCGTCCACTTCGTCGGCATCGCGGGCGCCGGCATGAGCGGCATCGCCGAGATGCTGCTGGCCCGGGGCTACGAGGTCTCGGGCTCCGACCTGAAGCCGGGCGCGGTCGGCGAGCGGCTGGCACGGCTGGGCGCGCGGGTGGCCGAAGGGCACGCCGCCGCCCACGTGGGCGACGCCCAGGTGGTCGTGGTCTCCTCCGCGGTGCCCGCGGACAACCCCGAGGTGGCCGTGGCCCGCGAACGCGGCGTGCCGGTGATCCCGCGCGCCGAGATGCTGGCCGAGCTGATGCGGCTCCAGCAGGGGGTGGCGATCGCGGGCAGCCACGGCAAGACGACCACCACCTCGATGGTGGCGGCGGTGCTGGAGCACGGCGGCCTCGACCCGAGCGTGGTGGTCGGCGGGCGCCTGCGGGCGCTGGAATCGGGCGCCCGCAACGGCCGCGGCGAGTACGTCGTGGTCGAGGCCGACGAGTCCGACCGCTCGTTCCTCAAGCTGCAGCCGGTGGTCGCGGTGGTCACCAACGTCGACCGCGAGCACCTCGACGCCTACAGGGACCTCGCCGACGTGCAGGGCGCGTTCCTCGACTTCCTGAACAAGGTGCCGTTCTACGGCGCGGCGATCGTGTGCGTCGACGACCCGCCGCTGCGCGCGCTGCTGCCGAAGATGACGCGGCGGGTGATCGCCTACGGCACCGGCGACGGCGCCCGGGTGCGCGCCCGCGACGTGAGCCTCGCCGCGACGGGGTCGCGCTACGCCGCCGTCGTCGACGGCCGCGAGCTGGGCGAGATCGCGCTCGCGGTGCCGGGCCGGCACAACGTGCTGAACTCGCTGGCCGCGCTCGCCGTCGGCCTCGAGCTGGACCTGCCGTTCGAGCGCGTCGCGGCGGGGCTCGCCGCCTTCCGCGGGGTGGAGCGGCGCTTCCAGGTGCGCGGCGAGCAGGGCGGCATCACGGTCGTCGACGACTACGGCCACCACCCCGCCGAGATCCGGGCGACGCTCGAGACGCTGCGCCGCTTCGCCGGCGAGCGGCGCACGCTGGTCGTGTTCCAGCCCCACCGCTACACCCGGACCCGGGCGCTGTGGGACGAGTTCTGCACCGCCTTCGCCGACGCCGACGTGCTGCTCGTGTGCGACGTGTACGCGGCCGGCGAGCCGCCCGTCGAGGGCGTCGACGGCCGCGCGCTGGCCGCGGCGCTGCGCGCCCGCGGCCACGCCGACGCCAGCTTCGCGGGCGGCGTGAACGAGGCGGCCCGGCGGCTGGCCGAGCGGGCGCGCCCGGGCGACGTGGTGCTGACGCTGGGCGCCGGCGACGTGCACCACGCCGCCGATGGATTGTTGGCCGCATGAGCGCGCTGCACGACGACCCGCTGCTCGACCTGCCGCTCGGCCGCGTCGGCGCGTCCGGCGAAGACGGGCCGTTCCTGCGCTCGCGGGCGCGGGGGCGCCGCCGTGCCCGCCGCGGCGCGCTGCACCGGCTCGCGGTCGTGGTCCAGGCCGCCGGTGCGATCGCGGTCGCCGTCTCGCTGCTGGCGGTCGGCTACGGGCGGGTGATGAGCGCCGAGCGCCTGCGGGTCGCGAAGGTCGACGTGCGCGGCCAGCAGTTCCTCTCCGAGGGCGAGGTGCGCGAGCTGCTCGGCCCCGCGGTGGGCGAGAACATCCTCGGCCTCGACATCGCGAAGCTGAAGGACCGCCTGCTCGCCTCGCCGTGGGTGTCGGACGCGACCGTGCGCCGCACGCTGCCCGACGGCCTGCAGGTGGAGATCCGAGAGCGGGTGCCGCTGGCGCTCGCCGAGCTCGAGCGCCTGTACCTGATGGACGCGAGCGGCACCCTGATCGACATCTACGGGCCGCGCACCGCCGGCTTCGACCTGCCGATCGTGCGTGGCCTCGGCGGCACCACCGGGGAGGCGCGCCGCGCCCGCGCCGAGCGCGCCGGCGCCCTGCTCGCCGACCTCGGCGACCTCGGCTCCGAGGTGTCCGAGGTCGAAGTCGAGGACAGCGGCGACCTGCGCGTCGTGCTGCGCGGCCAGGGCGAGGTGCTGCGGCTGGGCGCGCCGCCCTACCGCGAGCGGCTGGCCGCCTTCCTCGAGCTGCGCCGCGAGATCGTCGCCCGCGCCCCGCGCGCAGAGTACTTCGACCTGCGCTTCCGCGACCGCATCTACGCGAAGCAGCAGCCGACCCCGGAGCCGACGCCCGCGCCGCCGCCGCGCGTCGCCATCGTCCGCCCCGTGCCGCGGCCGCCGGCGCCGGTGCCGACGCCGACCGACACACCCGCACCGACCGTCCCCGACGCCGCCGCCCTCCCGTCCGCGGACCTGGAGCCGCCCGCGCCGACGCCGACGCCGTCCGGGACCCGTCCCGAGGGGGACTGAGGAAGCCATGGCCAAGAAGAAGGACCGCTACATCGTCGGCCTCGACATCGGCACCCAGAAGGTGTGCGCGATCGTGGCCGAGATCACCGACGAGGGCCGGCTGGACGTGATCGGCATCGGCCAGACCGAGTCGAAGGGCGTGCGCAAGGGCGTGATCATCAACCTCGACGCCACCATCGACGCCATCAAGAAGGTGGTCGAGGAGGCCGAGCTGATGGCCGGGGTCGAGATCGGCTCGGCCTACGTCTCGCTGTGCGGCACCCACGTGCGGGGCTTCAACAGCCGCGGCGTGATCGCCGTCTCCGGCAAGAGCCGGCGCATCGAGCCCGAAGACGTGCAGCGCTCGATCGAGGCGGCCAAGGCCGTCTCGATCCCGCTCGACCGCGAGATCCTGCACGTGCTGCCGCAGGAGTTCGTGGTCGACGACCAGGACGGCATCCCCGATCCCACCGGCATGACCGGGACCCGGCTCGAGGTCAACGTCCACGTCGTCACCTGCTCGCAGACCTCGGCCCAGAACGTGATCACCTGCGTCAACCGCGCCGGGCTCGCGGTGCAGGACACGGTGCTCGCCCAGCTCGCGGCGGCCGAGGCCTGCGTCACCTCCGACGAGAAGGACCTGGGCGTCGCCCTGGTCGACGTCGGCTGCGGCACCACGGACCTCGCCATCTTCGAGAAGGGCGCCCTGTGGCACACCGCGATCCTCCAGGTCGGCGGCGAGCACTTCACCAACGACATCGCGGTCGCGCTGCGCACGCCGGTCAGCGAGGCGGAGAAGATCAAGAAGAAGCACGGCTGCGCGCTGACCTCGATGATCCCGGAAGAGGACTCGATCGAGGTGCCGGCGGTGGGCGGCCGGCGGCCGCGGATCATGGCCCGCGGGGTGCTGGGCGACGTGGTGCAGGCGCGGGCGGAGGAGATCTGCCAACTGGTGCTGACCGAGATCCGCCGCGCCGGCTTCGACCGCTCGCTCAACTCCGGCGTGGTGCTGACGGGCGGCGGCTCGATCCTCGAGGGGCTGCCCGAGATCGCGGAGCAGATCTTCGACATGCCGGTGCGCCGCGGCGCGCCGGTCGGCATCGGCGGGCTGGTCGACGTGGTGGCGAGCCCGGTGTACTCGACCGCCGTGGGCCTCGTGCTGTGGGGCTACCGGCGACGGATGGGACGCGAGCTCGGCATCTCGCGGCAGGCGGCGACGGGGACCTTCGGCCGGATCTCCGGGCGCCTCAAGAACTGGCTGCAGGACTTCTTCTGAGGCGATTCGGGCCGGCCGCGGGGCGTAACCCGGACACGGAACCTGACTAATATGAGGAAAGCATGACCAATCACGAGAGCGCCGGCCGCATCACGTTCGCGGAAGAGGACGTCCGCGGCGCCCGGATCAAGGTGGTGGGCGTCGGCGGCGGCGGCGGCAACGCGATCAGCCGCATGATGGCCGCCGGCGTCCAGGGCGTCGAGTTCATCGCCATCAACACCGACCGCCAGGCGCTGCGCGACAACAAGGCGCCGACCCGGATCCAGATCGGCGAGAAGCTGACCAAGGGGCTCGGCGCCGGCGCCAACCCCGAGGTCGGCCGCCAGGCCGCGGTGGAGGACACCGAGAAGATCTGCGACGCGCTCGAGGGCGCGGACATGGTCTTCGTCACAACCGGCCTCGGCGGCGGCACCGGCACCGGCGCCGCGCCGGTGGTGGCCTCGATCGCCAGCCAGCTCGGCGGCGACCAGGGCTCGGTGCTGACGGTGGCGGTGGTCACGCTGCCGTTCGGCCTCGAGGGCAAGCGCCGCCAGTCGCAGGCGATGGACGGCCTGATGGCGCTGCGCGAGTGCGTCGACTCGGTGATCGTGATCCCCAACGACCGGCTGCTGCAGACGGTGGCCCGCAACACCCCGGTCAACGAGGCGTTCCGCGTCGCCGACGACGTGCTGCGCCAGGCGGTGCAGGGGATCTCCGACATCATCACCGTGCCCGGCCAGATCAACCTCGACTTCGCCGACGTGCGCGCGGTGATGAAGGGGATGGGCTCGGCGGTGATGGGCACCGGCATCGGCGAAGGCGAGAACCGCGCGCTCGAGGCCGCCCAGCGGGCGATCTCCAACCCGCTGCTCGAGGACTCCTCGATCGAGGGCGCGCGCGGCGTGATCGTCAACATCACGGGCGGCGCCGACCTGTCGCTGGCCGAGGCCGCCGACGCGACCGAGCTGATCACCAAGGCCGCCGACCCCGAGGCCAACGTGATCTACGGCATCGTCACCGACGAGGCGATGGGCCAGGCCGTCAAGGTGACGGTGATCGCCACCGGCTTCGTGCGCGGCGCCCGCAAGGCGCCGCCGACGCCGGTCGACCTCGCCAACTACGTGGGCCCGAACGCGGTCGCCGGGGCGGCGGCCGCCGCCGGGGCGCCGAGCAGCCAGAACGCGTTCTACCGCAACACGCCGATGCCGCGCGCGGCGGCAGCGGGCGGCAGCCGCTTCGACCTCGACGTCCCCACGTTCATCCGCAAGCAGGGGACGGGGACCACCGGCGACTAGGAGGACGGCCCGCGGCGGCTCACGCTGTTAGGATGGAAGGGTGAGCCGCCGCATCGAAGCACGCCACCGGTCTCTGCGCGAGGCGGAGATCAGCCTCCGGCCGCGCAAGCGGCAGGGGGCGTTCCGGATCGCCCTCGGCTACCCGAACCTGTACTACGTCGGGATGTCGAACCTGGGCTTCCAGGGCGTGTTCCAGATGTTGAACGAGGCGCCGGACGTCGTCTGCGAGCGCTTCTTCCTGCCCGACGACGAGGACCGCGAGGACCTGCTCCGCTCCGGTCGCGCGCTGCCCAGCTTCGACAGCGGCGCCGACCTCGGCCGCTTCGACGCGCTCGCGTTCTCCGTCTCGTTCGAGAACGACTACGTGCACGTGGTCCAGATGCTGCGCATGGCGGGCGTGCCGCTGCGCGCGAAGGACCGCGGCCCGCGCGACCCGATCGTGATCCTGGGCGGCGCCGCGACCTTCCTGAACCCGGAGCCGCTGGCGCCGTTCGCGGACGTGATCGCGGCCGGCGAGGCCGAGGCGCTGCTGCCGAAGCTGCTGGGCGCGCTGCTCGGCTCGCCGAGCCCGCGCGACGGCATCAAGCTGCTGCGCGAGGAGGACGGCTTCTACGTTCCTTCCCGCTACGAGGTGCGCTACCACGCGGACGGCACGGTGGCCGCCTACGACGGACCCGGCCCGGTGCGCCGCGCCCGCGGCGTGTTCGGGCAGATGAAGCTGCCGCAGAGCGTGATCCTGACCCCCAACACCGAGATGTCGATGAAGTTCCTGGTCGAGATCTCGCGCGGCTGCCCGTGCATGTGCCGCTTCTGCTGGGCGGGCTACAACTACCTGCCGGTGCGCGGCTTCTCGCGCGCCGAGATCGTCGGCCGCGCCGCCGAGGTGCGGCAGCACACGAACAAGATCGGCCTCGTCTCGACGGCCGTCTGCGACCATCCCGAGATCGAGGGCATCGTCGACGACCTGGCCGGCCTCGGCTACGAGGTCTCGGTCGCCTCGCTGCGGCTCGACGACCTGACGCCCGAGTTCGTGTTCAAGCTGGCCGACACCGGCGTCCAGGGTCTGACGCTCGCGCCCGAGTGCGGGTCCGACCGCATGCGGAAGATCCTCAACAAGCAGTTCACCAACGAGGAGATCCTGGACAAGGCCTCGTGGATCTTCGGCAACGGCATCGCGAACCTGAAGCTCTACTACATGGTCGGGCTGCCGTTCGAGGAGCACGGCGACGTCGAGGCGATCGTCACGCTGACCGAGCGGATCCGCGAGCGGATGCTGGTCGAGGCGAAGAAGCGCGGCCGCATCGGCCGCCTGCACCCCTCGGTCAACCCGTTCGTGCCCAAGCCCGGCACGCCGTACCAGTGGCTGCCGATGGAGGACCCGAAGGAGTCGGACCGCAAGCTGCAGCACCTGCGCAAGGCGTTCGCCCGCATCCCCAACGTCGACGCGGTGATCAAGAGCGCGCGCACGGGCGCCACCCAGTCGGTGCTGGCGCTGGCCGACCGCCGCGTCGCCGACGCCCTCGAGCACCAGGTCGAGAACGGCACCGACCTCAAGCGCGGGCTGAAGGCCGTGGGCCTCGACCCGGCGCTCTACCTCTTCCGCGGGCGCGCGAAGGACGAGATCCTGCCCTGGGACGTGATCGACAACGGCGTCGCCCGGGGCTACTACTGGAAGGAGCTCGAGAAGTCGCGCAAGGAGGCGCTCTCGCCGCACTGCCCCGAGGTCCAGGGCTGCATCCGCTGCGGCGTGTGCGAGGAGACGCCGAACCCGGGCTACCGGCTGCCGGAGCAGTGGAAGCACCTGGGCACGCCGCCGCGCTACCTGAAGGTCCTGCCGGGGGGCGACAAGGAGGGCCAGCCGGCCCCCGCCGAGGTGTCATCGTGAAGCGTCGCGCCTGGGTCGCCGCCGCTGCGACCGTGTTCGCCCTCTCCTGCGCATCCCCGTTCGAGGCTTCGACGGCGCCCGCGGCGCCTCTCGACCAGCCCGTCAAGCTCGGCATGTCCCAGTCCCGCAGCTTCGACGCAGGCCGGCTGGAGCTCGGGATTCGCGAGGTGCTCGAAGACTCGCGTTGCCCCGCGGACGTCGTCTGCATCCAGGCGGGGCGGGCGCTGCTCGCCGCCTGGACCCGCACCGAGGCCGGCCGCCGCGAGATCGAGCTGCGCACCGACGCCCGCCCGCCGCAGGCGGTCGACGGCTACACGGTCGAGGTCACGGCGCTCGAGCCCTACCCCTACTCGAACGTCCGCATCGATCCCCGCCAGTACGTCGCCACGGTGATCGTCCGCCGCCGCTGAGAGCCGCGGAACTCCCGCGGCCCGATCGCCGTACAATGTCGGTGCCCCTCCCGGGGCGCTGATGCGCTTCTCCTGCTGAGCTGAATCCCCGCTCCCGCCGCCGCGTCTCGCGGCCGGGCGCACGTTCGTCCCCCGCAAGGCCCAGCTCCAGGAGTGTCCCCGTGACCGTACGCCTGCTCTCCGTCTGCTTTTCCCACGTCCCCGGCCGGCCACTGCTCGATCGCGCCAGCGCCGCGTTCGGGCCCGGCTTCACCGGCCTCGTCGGCGCCAACGGCGCCGGCAAGAGCACGCTGCTGCGCCTGATCTCGGGCGAGCTCGAGCCCGACTCCGGCCGCGTCGAGCGCCGCGGGCTCTCGGTGTCCCGCCTCGACCAGCGGCTGCCCGACCGCGCGTCGACGGAGGTGACCGCCTTCGCGCGCGACCCGGGCCCCGCCGCCGCACGACTGCGCGCGGCGCTCGGCATCGCGGCTGCGGACGTGGACCGCTTCGCGCGCCTGTCGCCCGGTGTCCGCCGGCGCTTCACGCTCGGCGCGACGCTGCTCACAGCACCCGACGTCCTGCTGCTCGACGAGCCGACCAATCACCTCGACGGCGAAGCCCGCGCCGCGCTCCTCGCCGCGCTGCGCGGCTATCGCGGCATCGGCCTCGTCGTCTCCCACGACCGCGCGCTGCTCGAGGCGCTGTGCCCGCGCACCGCGTGGCTGGATGCCGGTCGCCTCGAGCTGCACGAGGCCCCCTACGGCGTCGCACGAGAGCGGCGGCAGGCGGCGCGGCAGGCCGCGGTGCGCGTCCAGGACGACCTGCAGCGCGAGCACCGCCGGCTGCGGCGCGCCCTCGCCGGCCGGCGGCAGGTGCGGGCCGAAGCCGAGCGCGGCCGCAGCGCCCGTCGCGCCACCGACCCCGATTCGCGTTCGATGGGCCAGCGCAACCGCGCGGCCTGGGCCGAAGCCCGCGCCGGCCGCGAGGTGGCGGCCCTCGCGGAGCGCGTCGACGCCGCGGCCGGACGCCTCGCCGAGCTTTCCGTCGAGCGCGATCGGGGCGGTGCGATCGCCTGGCGCAGCGCGCCACTCCCGAAGTCGCGGCTGCTCGCCTTCGCCGGTGGCCTCCCCCACGTGGACGGCACGGGCCTGCTCGCCCGCGACCTGTCGCTGGTCGTCCTCCGCGACACCCGGGTCCGCCTCCGCGGCCGCAACGGGGCCGGCAAGAGCACGCTGCTCGCGGCCCTCGCCGCGGCGTGGCGAGGGCCGAGCGAGCAGCTGCTGCACCTGCCCCAGGAGATCGGCCCGGAAGCCGCGCGCGCGATCCAGGCGGAGCTGCGCGCGGCGCCGCCGCGTGAGCGCGGCGAGGCGCTGGCGATCGCGGCGGCGCTGGGCCTCGACCCGGACGCGGTGATGGCGAGCGCCTGCCCGTCGCCCGGCGAGGCGCGGCAACTCGCACTGGCCCGGGCCCTCGGGCGCGACGTCGCGCTGCTGCTGCTCGACGAGCCGACCAACGACCTCGACCTGCCGGCCACCGAGCGGCTGCAGGCGGCGCTCGCGGCCTGGGACGGGGCGCTGGTGCTGGTCACCCACGACGACGCGTTCGCCCGCGCCTGCACGTCAATCGATTGGACGCCGTTCGGGCGTGAAGAAAGTTGAACCTTTGGAGGGGTCCGCGGCGTCCTAGGGGGAGAGAACGGAACGGAGAGGTGTCGCCGATGCGGAAGGGCCTGATCGCCGGGGGAGTCGTCGTGCTCGTCGTCGGGGCGTCCGCCGCCCTCTACAGCCGCGCCGCCTCGCGCGACGACGGCGCCTTCAAGACCGTCGCCGTCACCCGCGGCGGCGTGGTCGAGAAGGCGCTGGCGGTCGGCTCGATCCGGCCCGAGCGCGAGATCACCGTCAAGAGCAAGATCTCGGGCATCGTCAAGCGCTCGTTCCGCGAGGTCGGCGACCGCGTGAAGGCCGGCGACCCGCTGTTCGAGATCCTGCCCGACCCGACGCCGCTGGAGCTGACCGAGGCCCGCCGCGAGGTCGAGATCGCCCGCAACATCTTCGAGCAGGCGAAGAAGCGCTTCGACCGCTCCGAGACGCTGCGCAAGCAGGGCATCCTCGCTTCGCAGGAGGCGGACGTCGCCGACAAGGAGATCCAGGACGCCCAGATCCGCCTCAAGCTGGCCCAGGAGCGCCTGGCGCTCGTCGAGAAGGGCCGCATCCAGAGCGACCAGCTCTCGGTCGAGTCGATCATCCGCGCCCCCACCACGGGCACCGTGCTCGAGCTGCAGGTCAACGAGGGCGACCCGGTGGTGCCGCTGACCTCGTTCCAGGCGGGCACGCCGCTCGCGACGCTGGCCGACATGAGCACACTGATCTTCAAGGGCACGGTCGACGAGATCGACGTCGGCAAGCTGCGCGAGGGGATGCCGGCGCGGATCAAGATCGGCGCCCTGCCCGACGCCCAGGTCGACGGCGAGGTCGCGAAGATCGCGCCCAAGTCGAAGACCCAGGAGGGGGCGACACTGTTCGACGTCGAGATCTCGCTGAAGCCGGCCGCGGGCGTCACGCTGCGCGCGGGCTACTCGGCCAACGCCGACGTCGTGGTGCGCGAGAAGACGGACGTGCTGCTGCTGCCCGAGAGGCTCGTCACCTTCGAGGCCGGCAAGGCCAGCGTCGAGCTGCCGCCGCCCGCGGCCGGCCAGGAGCCCGTGAAGAAGGTCGTCGCGGTCGGCCTCTCCGACGGCCTCAACATCGAGATCAGCGAGGGCCTGAAGCAGGGCGACCTGGTCGTCGAGCGCCCGCCGAAGAAGATCGAGTAGACGCAGGCCCCGAGGCGCCAGGCATGGGCTCGCTGTCCTTCTTCCGCCAGATGCTCCAGGACGTGCGCCAGCAGAAGCTGCGCACGGCGCTGACGGTGCTCGGCATCACCTGGGGCACGGTGTCCGTCTCGCTGCTCGTGGCCTTCGGCGAGGGCCTCGAGGCGCGCATCCGCGCCAACCAGCGCGGGCTCGGCGAGAACATCGTGATCGCCTGGCCCTCGCGCACCTCGCTGCCGTGGGAGGGCCTCGGCAAGGGCCGCCGCATCCGCATCACCGAGGAGGACGTCGAGGCGCTGCGCCGCGAGATCCCGCAGGCGCGCTTCTCGGGCGAGATGAGCCGCGAGAACAGCACCTTCCGCCGCGAGCGGGTGCGCATCACGCCGGAGGTCTCGGCCAACTCGCCGATCTTCGCGGCGATGCGCAACATCATCCCGGCCGCCGGCGGCCGCTACGTCAACGACCTCGATCTCGACCGCCGCCGCCGCGTCGTGTTCCTCGGCGACAAGCTCAAGCAGGACCTGTTCGGAGACCAGGAGGCCGTCGGCCAGACGGTGATGCTCGACAACGTGCCTTTCCTGGTCGTCGGCGTGATGGAGAAGAAGGCCCAGGACTCGTCCTACTCGGGCCGCGACGAGGGCAAGGCGTTCATCCCGGACGCCACGTTCCGCGGCCTGTTCTCCGAGCGCTACCTCGAGAACTTCATCTTCCAGGCCCACGACGCGAGCGCGACGCCGGAGGTGACCCGCAAGGTGTACGAGGTCCTGGCCCGCCGCCACAAGTTCGACCCGGCCGACAAGGAAGCGATCGGGATGTGGGACACGAGCGAGGCGGAGAAGTTCTTCGCGATCTTCTTCGGCACCTTCCGCGCGTTCCTCGCCATCATCGGCTCGTTCACGCTGGTCGTCGGCGGCATCGGCGTCTCGAACATCATGTACGTCGTCGTCGAGGAGCGGACCCGCGAGATCGGCGTCAAGCTCGCGGTGGGCGCCAAGCCCGCGTGGATCCAGCGCCAGTTCCTGGCCGAGACCCTGACGCTCACCGCGGTCGGCGGCGTGTGCGGGATGCTCGTCACCTTCGGCTTCCTGGCGGTGTTCCCGCTGCTCGGCCTCGACGAGTACGTCGGCACGCCGCAGGCCTCCCCGCTGGTGATCGCCACCACCACGGCACTGCTCGGCGTGATCGGCATGGTCGCCGGCTGGTTCCCCGCCCGCCGTGCCTCGCTGCTCGACCCCGTGGTCGCGCTGAAGCTCGCATGAAGACGCTGCTCGCCGAGCTGCGCCTGGTGCTGCGCCTGTTCCAGGCCGACGTCACCCACAACCGCAAGCGCATCGGGCTGACCGTGATCGCGATCGGCTGGGGCACGCTGTCGATCGTGATGCTGCTCAGCTTCGGCGAAGGCCTGCGCCAGTCCTTCCACACCAACACCCGCGGCATGGGCGTGGGCATCGCCGTGGTGTGGCCGGGGGCCACCACGCGGCCGTGGGCGGGGCTGCCGGCCGGCCGCCCGATCCAGTTCACCGACGAGGACGCCGAGCTGATCGCCGCCCGCATCCCGGAGATCGACGGCGTCAGCCGCGAGTACTCGACCCGGCGCGGCGTCGCGGTCGGCGAGAAGACGGTCAACGCCCGGATCCGCGGGGTGGACGCCTCGTTCGGCGCGATGCGCAACATCACACCGCAGCCGGGCGGGCGCTTCCTCAACGAGCGCGACCTGCAGGAGAAGCGACGGGTGGTCGTGCTCGGCGACGAACTCGCGCAGGACCTGTTCGGCTCGCAGGACGTCGTCGGCCGCACCGTGCAGATCCAGCAGTCCACCTTCACGGTGGTCGGCGTCGCGGTGCCGAAGACGATGATGGGGATGTACTCGGGCCCCGACAAGGGCCAGGCGACGATCCCGGCGACCACCTACAAGTCGATGTGGACCGACCACCGGATGAGCAACCTGATCTACCGGCCGGTGTCGCCGGAACTGGGCGACCAGGCCAAGGCCCAGCTCTACCGCATCCTCGGCGGCCGCTACCGCTTCGATCCCGCCGACGAACGGGCGCTCGGCGTGTGGGACACCCGCCGCAACCAGCAGATCACCGACAACATCGGCCTCGGCATCCAGATGTTCCTGGGGCTGATCGGGGCGCTCACGCTGTTCGTCGGCGGCATGGGCGTCGCCAACATCATGTACGCGGTGGTGCAGGAGCGGACCCGCGAGATCGGCCTCAAGATGGCGCTGGGCGCCAAGGCGCGGCAGGTGATGGCGCCGTTCGTGGTCGAGGCGCTGATGATGACCGCGATGGGCGGCCTGCTCGGCGTGTTCGTCGGCCTCGTGATCATCACCGCCATCGGCCTGGTGCCCGTCACCGACGACGCGCTCGCCTTCCTCGGCAAGCCCACCTTCTCGCTGCCGATCGCCGCGGCGACGGCGCTGATCCTGGGCAGCGTCGGCACCCTCGCCGGCTTCTTCCCGGCGCGCCGCGCCGCCGCCATCCAACCCGCCGTGTCGCTGAGGTACGAGTGATGGACAAGCTGATCGAGCTGCGCGACGTGCGCAAGGTCTACTCCACGGGCCGCCTCGAGGTCCAGGCGCTGCGCGGCATCGACCTCGAGGTCGGGCGCAACGAGTACGTCGCCATCGTCGGCCCCTCGGGCTCGGGCAAGTCGACGCTGATGAACATCCTCGGCTGCCTCGACACGCCCTCCTCCGGGAGCTACACGCTCTCGGGAGAGGCCGTCGCCGGGCTCGACCGGAACCGCCTGGCCGAGATCCGCAACCGCCACATCGGCTTCGTGTTCCAGAGCTTCAACCTGCTCCCCTACGCGACCGCGCTGGAGAACGTCGAGCTGCCGCTGTTGTTCGCGGGCGTCTCGACGAAGGAGCGGCGGGAGCGGGCGGCGGCGATGCTGGAGCGGGTCGAGCTCGGCGACCGCATGGAGCACAAGCCGACCGAGCTCTCGGGCGGTCAGATGCAGCGGGTGGCGATCGCGCGCGCGCTGGTCAACCGGCCGACGATCCTGCTCGCCGACGAGCCGACCGGCAACCTCGACTCGGCCTCGGGCAAGGCGATCGTCTCGCTCTTCGAGGAGCTGCACGCGGCCGGCCAGACGATCGTGCTGATCACCCACGACTCCGGCATCGCGAAGCTGGCGAGCCGCGTGGTCCGCGTCCAGGACGGCCAGATCGTGGAGGACGTCCGCGCGGCGGCGTGAACTGGGGGTTCGGGGGCGGAGGAGGCTACGTTTCCGACGTAGCCCCCGACGGCGGCTCGCGCCGGGAGTGAATCCCGGCGCTCGGGCCGCTGGGCTCCGTCGCTGCGCTCCTCCGCCCAGACCCGGGGGAGCGCGCGGACGCCGTGAGGCGGCTCCGCGACTCCAGAAACTGGGGGTTCGGGGGCGGAGGAGGCTAGCGGCCGCGCCAGAGGCGGTCGTAGGTCGCCCACTCCTTTTCGTCCGTGGTCCAGTGGGCGTAGAGGGCGACGCCTTCGAAGGTGCCGTCGCCGGCGCCGCCGCGCAGGCCCTGGACGATGCCGCGCAGCGAGCCTGCCGGCGTCTCCACGTCGCCGCGGTGCATCAGGCCCGTCTCGTCGTAGGTGGGCACGCCCATCAGCAACCGCGCGTGGCGGGAGCTGCCGCGCAGCGCCTCCGAGGCGCTGCGCGACGCCCACGCGACGTAGCGCGTGTAGGCCGCGGGGGTCGGGATCGCGGTGTCGTAGGCCATCACGACCACCTGGTCGGCGATGGCGCCCACCCGGGCGTAGTAGCCCGGCGTCCACAGGAAGTTGGGCGCGCCGGGCAGCGCGATCGGCCCGGGCCGGATCGCCGAGATCGACAGCGTCGCGTGCTCGCCGATCGCGGTGCGCAGGGCGCGCAGCAGCGACAGGAACTCGACGTTGCCGTCGCCGACCGGCTCGACGTTGAGGTGGATGCCGTGGAAGCCCTCGTCGATCAGGCCGCGGCACTCGGCGACGATGCGCTGGCGCTGGCCGAGGTCGCCCAGCTCGATCGAGCCGTGCTTCTGCCGCCGCCAGCCGACGCGCAGGCCGCCGACCCACGGCAGCACCTGCAGCTCGGGCGCCTCGCGGCGGGCGACCGCGAGGAAGCGCCGCATCTGCTCGCGGTCGTGGGGCGGCAGCCGGCCGCCGCGGTCGAACGGGATCACGTGCGGGTAGGCGTAGCGCACGCCGCGGCCGCGCAGTTCGCGCACCAGCGCGGCGATCTCCTCCTCGGGGTGGGCCCGCTCCAGCCAGCGGTGCTCGAGCCACACCGCGTTGCGGTCCTGGTTGAACGGGTGCGGCCGGTCGTCGCCTGCCGGCAGGTAGGCCAGCAGCGCCAGGCCGGCGGCAGCCGCGAGCAGCACGGCGAGCAGGGCCAGCAGGACGCGGCCGACGCGGCGGGGGAGGCGGCGCATGGGCCCGGCCAGTGTACGCTGGCCACCGTGACGCCCGCCTTCGCCACCGTCCCCGAGATCGCCGCGATTCCCGGCCTGATCCACGGCTTCGAGCGCCGTGCGCCCGGCGCTCCCGCCGAGCGCCGCGAAGAGGCCCGCCTTCGCGTGACCGCGGCGCGGTCCCCGCAGGGGCGCGTCTTCTTCCTGACCCAGGTCCACGGGGCGGCCGTGGCCCGCGCGCCGTGGGACGGCGCGCCGGAGGCCGACGCGTCGATCGCGACCGCGCCGGGCGTCCTGCTCGCCATCGAGACCGCCGACTGCCTGCCGGTCCTGTTCGTCGACCCCGTGCGCCGCGCCGTGGGCGCCGCGCACGCCGGCTGGCGGGGCACCGCGGCGGGCGTGGCGGCGGCGGCGCTGCGCGCGCTCGTCGACTCGGGCTCGCGGCTCGCGGACGTGCGCGCGGCGCTCGGCCCCGCGATCGGCGCCTGCTGCTACGAGGTCGGCGAGGAGGTGCGGAGCGCGCTCGGGCCGGGCCTCGCGCACTGTTTCCGGCTCGTCGACGGCGGCCGCGGCCGGCCGCACCTCGACCTGCGGGCGGCCAACCGCGCGCAGCTCGAAGCGGCGGGCCTGGCGCCGGCGGCGATCTCCGACCTCGACGAGTGCACGCGGTGCCGCGCCGACCTGTACCACTCGTGGCGCCGCGACGGCCCCGCCGCGGGCCGCATGGTCCACCTCGTCGGCTTCGCGCGCTGAGCGCTACTCGAGCCGGGTCGCCTTCTCGTCGAGGGCGCGGTTGGCGAGCGCGTCGGCCTCGCGGTTCTGTTCGCGCCGGACGTGGGCGAGTGGCGCGCTCTCGAAGCCGCGCAGCAATGCGCTCGCCTCGCGGTGCAGCGGCTGCATGTCGGGGTGCTTGACGCGGTAGACGCCGCGGATCTGCTTCACGACCAGCTCGGAGTCGGAGTAGAGCGCGATCCGGCGCGCGCCTCGCGCTTTCGCCCAGCGCAGGGCGTGGATCAGTGCCTGGTACTCGGCGAAGTTGTTGGTGGCGCGGCCGAGGTAGCCGTAGAGCCCGGCGACCGTCGTGCCGGCGGCGTCGGCGACGTGGACGCCGAACGAGGCCTCGCCGGGGTTGCCGCGGGAGGCGCCGTCGATGTGGAGCACGTACTCCGGAGCGGCCGTCACGGGCCGTGGTCGACGGTCGGCGGCTCGGGCACGAAGTACAGGATGCGCTGGCACGACGGGCACTGGGTGACCTGCTCGTTCTTCTTGAGGTCGAGCATCTGCTGCGGCCGGAGCTTGACCCGGCAGGCGAGGCACGAGGCGTCCTTCGCCTCGGCGAGCGCGACGCCGCCGCGCAGCCTCGCGATCCGCTGGTACTGGGCCAGCGGCCCGTCGGCCACCGCCGCCACGGCGCGATCGCGAGCCACCTGCGCCGTCTCGACCTCGGCCCGGGCCTTCGCCTCGCGGGCGTCCACGGCGCTGAACTCGGCCGCGAAGCTCCCCTCGACCTCGCGGAAGTGAGCCTCCTCGCGCTTCACGTCGGCGGCGTGGTTCTCGCCCGCCTCCATCTCCTCGAGCGCGCGGTCCTCGCGCGAGCGGATCTCGCGCTCCACGTTCTCGATCTCGTGGAGCAGCGCCTGGTACTCCTTGTTGGTCTTGACCTCGCCCTGCTGGCCCTTGTACTTGGCCCGCTTCGCCTCCAGGTCCTGGATCTCCGCCTCCAGCTTGCGGCGGGCCTTGGTGGAGCCCTCGGCCGCGGCGCGGGCGGCGTCGAGCCGGCCGCGCTCGGCGTCGAGCCGGGCCTGGATCGCGGCGCGGTCGACGGGGCAGCGCGCGAGGGCGGCCTCGGCGGCGCGCAGCGCGGTTTCGGCCTCGTGGAGGGCGATCAGCGCCTGCAGGTCGGGATTCATCATCGGGTGCGCGATTCTAGCGCCCCATCCGCCGGGAATACCGGGCGCGTACCGACGTTATCCACCTTCGAACCCCCGTCCGTTTCCGAACGTCCGGTGCTGCCGGAGACCGGCCGGAGGTTCGTTTTCGAGGAGAGGAGCGGGAACATGGAACGCCGTCGCTTCAACCAGATCATGGGCGCGGTCGTCGCCGGCCTGGTGGCCGGCTCGCAGGCGCTGGCCCAGGCCGCCGACAAGAAGGCGGACGACAAGGCCCCCAAGCACATCTGCAAGGGCCACAACGAGTGCAAGGGCAAGGGCGGGTGCAAGTCGGGTGACAACGGCTGCGCCGGCAAGAACTCGTGCAAGGGCAAGGGCGGCTGCGCGGCCGCCGCGGCCAAGCACGAGTGCAAGGGCAAGAACGCCTGCAAGGGGATGGGCGGGTGCAAGTCGGGCGACAACGGCTGCGCCGGCAAGAACTCGTGCAAGGGCAAGGGCGGGTGCGCGATCCCGCCGAAGATGGCCGAGAAGAAGGGTTAAGGTAGGAGGCGGGGCGGGGCCGCGATCGGCTCCGCCCCGCAACGTCTCTCCGGAGGTCCAACAACGCCCGTGGCGAACCGCTGGGGCCTGCCCGACCTGGGCATCGGGATCGGGCTGCGCACCGTCCACTTCCCCCACATCCTGACCGAGTGGCCGCAACTCGACTGGTTCGAGGTGCTGTCCGAGAACTTCATGGACACGGGCGGCCGCCCGCTGCACGTGCTCGACCAGGTGGTGGAGCGCTACCCGGTCGCGCTGCACGGGGTCTCGCTCGGGATCGGCAACACCGACCCGCTGGACCGCGAGTACCTGAAGAAGCTGAAGGCGCTGGCGGCGCGCTCGCGGGCCGCGTGGGTCTCCGACCACCTGTGCTGGACCGGCGTCGCCGGCCGCAACACCCACGACCTGCTGCCGATGCCGCTCGACGAGCCCGCGCTGCGCCACGTCACGGCCCGCGTGCGCGAGGTGAGCGACTTCCTCGAGCGGCCGCTGGTCCTGGAGAACCCCTCCTCGTACCTCGAGTTCGTCTCGTCCTCGATGCCGGAGTGGGAGTTCCTCGCGCGCCTCGCGGAGGACGCCGACTGCGGCCTGCTGCTCGACGTCAACAACGTCTACGTCAGCAGCGTCAACCACGGCTTCGACGCGAACGTCTACGTCGACGCGATTCCCGCCGACCGCGTCGTCCAGTACCACCTCGCGGGACACCTGAACAAGGGCAGCCACCTGCTCGACACCCACTCCGACCACGCCCGGCCCGAGGTGTGGGAGCTCTACGCGCGCGCCGTGAAGCGCACGGGCCTCGTCGCCACGCTCTACGAGTGGGACGAGGACATCCCGGCTTTCGACGTGGTCGTCGCCGAGGCGCACAAGGCCCGGGCCGCGCGCGACGCCTTCGTCGCGGCCGGGCCGGCGCCGGCGGCGGCGCGATGACCGACCTCGCCCGCCTGCAGGAGTGGATGCAGGCCGTGGTCACCCACCCCGGCGAGATCGGCGAGGCGCTCGCCGCCGCGCCCGCGCTGCGCGCCGAGCAGGCGATCCGGCCGTCGCCGACGCTTTCGCCCGCGGAGCGGCTGGCGATCTACCAGGGCATGTACCCGCTGCGGATGGAGGAGGCGCTGCGCAGCGACTATCCGGGCCTCGCCCACCTCGTCGGCGACGACGCGTTCGCGGCGCTGGCCCGCGCCTACGTCGAGGCCTGGCCGTCGCGCTCCTACACGCTCAACCGCCTCGGCGACCACCTGCCCGAGTTCCTGCGCCAGGGCGGCGGCGGCCTGCGCCGGCCCGACCTGCTGGCCGACCTGGCGACGCTCGAGCGCGCGGTCAGCGAGGTGTTCGACGCGGAGGAGACGCCGTCCCTGACCGAGGCCGAGATCGCCGCCGTGGCGCCCGAGGCGTGGGCCGAGGCCGTGCTGGAGCCGATCGCGGCGCTGCGGCTGCTCGAGCTGCGCTACCCGGTCGGGCTGTGGCTCGACGCGATCCGCGCGGAATGCGACGAGCACCGCCACCCGAAGCTCTCCCGCCGCGACAGCCGGCTCGTCGTCTACCGCCGCAACTACGCCGTGTACCGCGAGGAGCTGGAGAAGCCGGCGCATGCGCTGCTGGCCGACCTGCTCGCGGGGCGCTCGCTGGGAGAGGCGCTGGAGGCGGCGCTCGACCGGCCGCGGGCGCCGCAGCCGGAGCGCCTCACCGGCTGGTTCCGCCAGTGGGCCTCCGCGGGGCTCTTCCGGGCCGTGCGTTTTCCCTGACCGCGCGCTCTCCTGCTAGGCTCATCCGGGCCCGTAGTTCAGCGGTCAGAACGGCCGGCTCATAACCGGCTAGCCGCAGGTTCGAATCCTGCCGGGCCCAGGTTCGAATCGCTCCCTCCAGGAGTGTGAAGTTCCGTTGATGATGCGCACCGCCAAGCTGACGATCCCGCTGCTGCTGGCTGCCCTCCCGGCCGCCGCCCAGGCACGCCCCGGCGTGCCCGTCGCCAACCTCGCCTACGTCGAAGGCGAGGCCCGGGTGACCCCCGAGGGCGGCGCCGCCGCGGCCGCCGTCCAGGGCCAGAAGCTGCGTACCGGCGAACGCCTGGAGACGGGCGCCGGCTTCGTGCGCCTCGACTTCCCGTGGATGAAGGCGTCGCTCTCGCCGCAATCCACGCTGCACGTGCCGCCCGACATGATCCTGTCGGTGGGGCTCGATGCCGGGCGGCTCGAGATCTACTCCGAGGAGGAGTCGATCAAGGTCGTCACCGCGGAGGGCGAGGTGCGCGGCCGCGGTCGCGTCGTCGTGCGGCGCACCGAGGGGCTGACGCGGGTGATGGCACTCGCCGGGCAGGTGGCGCTGGAGACGGCCCAGGGCGGCGTCGTGCTGGGGCCGGGCCAGGGCGCCCTGGTCGCGACCGGCGGCGCCATCGACGGCCCGCACCCGCTGCCCGCCTCGCCCGCAGACGTGCAGCCGACGGCGGACCCGCAGTACATCCCGGTCGGCACCTCCGTCGAGCTCCTGTGGAACGGCGACGCGCAGCGCTACTTCGTCGAGCTGCTCGCGGTCCACGTCGAGGAGGCGGTGTTCGCGACCGAGACCGCGAAGGCGCCCTACACGCTGGCGCTGCCGTGGATCGGCACCTACCGCTGGCGGGTGACGGCGATCGACGATCGCGGCCTGGAGAGCGCCCCGTCGATCGAAGGCACGGTCTGCGTGATCGACCCCGACGCCGGCAAAGGCAAGGGGTAGACCGGGCCCGAACGTCCGGCCCTCACCTGCGGTAGTCGGCCACGTCCACGCCCAATCGGCCACCCTGCAACTCGAGTTCCGACTCGACGTACCGCCCTGCATGCCAGGCGATCAGGCGATAGCGAGGTCCATCTACGAACTCGCGGATGGCGGACAGGGCCCTGGTGTTCCGGACGCGGAGTCCGTTCATCGCGACGAGGACCGATCCACGGTCGAGGCCAGCCGCGGCAGCTTTCGGCGACGTCGACTTCAGCACCACGCCGTCCGTTGGGGGGGCGCTGAAATCGGAGATGTCCACCCTCTCGAGGCCCTGGGGCAGGGCATGAGCGACCGCCTCGTCCACGAGCCGCTTCGTCGCCGCGCCGCCACGGGACTGCTCCGTGCGACGGAGAAACGCGATCAACGAGCCCCAGTCACCGTAGCGCTCGGCCTTGGCGCGCCGCGCGGCGGCGGCTTCGTCCAGCCGGTTGAGATCCTCGAGCAGTTCTGCATAGGTGTCCAGCCCGCGGGCTGAGTGCACGACGCCGGCGTCCTCGGCCAGGCGCAGGGCTTCCCGCGTGCGGCCGGTGCGGCGGTAGTAGGCGATCAGCCAGTCGCTGTGTCCGGAGAAGAGGACTCGGTCGGCGCCGAGCTTCCACATCTTCTCGTAGGCGCGGGCCGCGGCGACCTCGTCGCGCGTCTCGAGGTACTTGCCGAGCTTCCACCAGCGATCGGAGTCCACCTCGGCCAGTTTCTCGACGAAGGGAACGTAGCGCTCGGGCTCGTCCTCGAACGTGTCGGCCAGATTGCTCCTCACCCGAGAATCGAACTCGATCGCGGCACCGAAGTAGCGGTTGAGCGCCTGGGCCGTCGCCGGCTCCTTTCCCGGCCTGGCGAGCCGCCATCCGAGATCCGAGTCGTGCGGAGCCAGCTCCCAGATCGCTTCGAGCGTGGCGGTGTCGGCGGACATGAGGGTCGGCAGGCGCCTCACGCGCCTGCCGACGTCGAATGCCGTCCCTGGCGGCAGCGGTGGCGTGAACCAGGTCGACTGGTCCGGAAGGCGCGATGCGAGGCCGCCGCCGAAGCCCGGCTTCTCTCGGGCGCTCCACCAGTTGCCGGCCGTGACTCTCTCCGGTTGCTTCGAGAGCAGTTCCTGGAGTTCGGGCAGCAGGGGTTCGAGGTCGGACTGGGCCTCGGCCCTTCGAAATCGACTGAACACCAGCAGCGGCAGCGGGCCGATTCGCGCGTCGAGTTGAGCGAGCGGCTGGGCCAGTTCGGCCCGTCCAAGCCCCAGCTTTCGGCGGTAGTGGAGGAAGTAGACCCCGGCGTACTCGGCCAGTCGTCGCTCGAGGAAGCGAGCCCAGAGCTGTCCGTCGATGACGTCGGCGTCGTCCCCCGCCGCTGCCAGGTGTCCGGCCAGGGTCTCGTCGCCCGAGGCGCGAGGAAACACGGCCTGGACTTCGAGGGTCTCGAGAGCGAGTTGGCGATCGATGAGAGCGTTCCCGGTGCCGACCTCGCCCACGTGGCCCACCAGGATGTGCCTTCCCCAGTCGGTGATCGGTCGGGGGGCGTCGCCCAGCGAGTGCAACGCCTTGATGCCCGACACCGAGAGTCGCAGAGCGCGGACGAGAGCCCCCGTTTCGAACTCTGTCGGCTCGGGTCCGGCGAGGCGCCAGTCGCGAGTGTTCTCCATGCGGAGCGCTCGCAGCCACGAGCGGCCGACCTCGTCCCAGTCGAGCGCTTCGGCAGCGTCGATCCGCGCGAGTGCATCGCGCTGGCGAACGGCGATCGTCTCCAGGACGATGCGCGCGATCACGCCCGCTCGCGTGGGTTCGGCTCGGGGCGCGAGCGATCGGGCCAGCGCCAGATGGGCCGCGAGGCGGGCAGCCTCGACCCGCGGGTCGTAGAACCAGCCCTGTTGTTCGCGGAGGGCGAAAGACGCGACGACGAGCGCGGCACGCTGATGTTCGGCGGCATCGTGAGGGCGAGCCCGCAGCGCATCGGACACCAGTCGGTTGGCGCGAAGCAGCGGCTCCGGGCCCAGGTCGGAGAGGAGCTTCAGAAGTGCATCGTCGGGTACACCCCCACTCTCGTGGCCGGTTGGCGCTCCAGCCGAGGGCCCGAGCACCGCGGAAGCCCAGGCTTCGTAGGCCTCGGGGGCCCAGAGATGGGGGGTCGGGTCGACCGTCGCTCGCACCGCTCCCGCAGCCAGGTCGAACGCCGCCCCACGACCACGGACGACGACGGCGGGCCCGCCGCCACGCACCGCGCGGGTGATCTCTTCGGCCACGGTGTGCACGATCCAGGAAGATTCGCTCGGGTGCCTCCATGTGACCGGCATCGTCGCCGGCGGTGCTGCTGCTGGCGCCGGCTGCTGCTTCGCGACGCACGCCGAGGTCAGTGCCGCCAGCAGCGCCAAGACGATCGGTCCTGTTCGCATCCTCTGGAATCCCCGCGCAGTTTCCCATGGATGCTGGCGACGCTGTGTCGCGGCGGAGCCGCCGACCAACGACGCGCGGATGTGGCCAGGTCGCGGCTTGCGCGCGCGGCTTCGTCGACGTCGAGGCTGGCTCGTTCCGGCGAGCGACGAGCGCGGACTTGGAGAGAGCGCTTCAGGCGCCCCGGCCAGGCTCGGCGCCCGGCTGCTCGCGCGTCTCTTCGTCGTCCCGGGAGGTCGTGGGGCCGAGGAAGGCCTCGGCGGCTGCCAGCGCGGCGGCGCAGCGCCCTCCCCGGTCGGCGGCCGCGAGGCCCGACACCGCGCGCCAGAGTTCGTCGAGTTGTGCCCGCGCGCCCTCTCGGCGCGAGCGCGCCGCCGCGAGGCGCTCCAGGCGGCCGGCGAGCCAGGCGCGCTGCTGCGACAGCAGGCCGTGGAGTTCGGCCCGTTCGCCGGCCAGCGGCGTTGCGAGCCGTCGCAGCCGCTCGTCGAGGCGTTCGAGCTCCGACGGGTCGACCAGTGGCTCGAGTCGCTGCACCGTCGCGTCGGCCTCCGCGTGGGCGCGAGCGAGGGCGCTGCCGGCCGTGACGCAGCGGGCCGCGAGCGGCCGCAGGGGCTCCGGGGCCCGCGCGGCTCGCTCGGCCAGGGCACCGGGGTAGTCGCCCACGGTCGACGGCAGGCGACCGCCGTCGGGAGCGGGGAGCAGGAAGCGCGACAGATCGGGCCGCTGCCAGAGGCCGCGGTCCGCGGTCGGCCCGACCAGGAAGGCGCGCGCCACGCGCCGGAGTTCGAACGTCTCGAGCCCGTGGCCGCGGAGGAGGCGCGAGCCGCCCAGCAGCGAGACGATCGCCACCGGGGCCAGCGCGGCAAGCCCCGCGACGCACGCGCCGACGAGTCCGGCGACCAGGAGCCCCGCGACCGTGGCCGCGTCGCCGCGAAGGCCCGCGGCGGCCAGGAACGCCGGTTCGAACACGAGCACCTGGAAGACCGAGGCCAGGCCCACGACGAGGACGGCATCGACGGTGGCCAGCGTCGCCACCCAGCGCCAGGTGCGGAAGGGCCGCGGCAGGCGCTCCCAGACGTCGTCCCGCCGGCGGAACCGCCGCGGGTAGTAGAAGCACGGCCAGCGCCGCGGCTGCCTGAGGAAGGCGCGCACGACCTGCGAGCGCGAGAACCCGCGGCGTCGGGCCGCGCCCGCGGCGGCCGTCAGCATCGGCAGCTTCATGGCCACGACGCCCAGCAGGGTCAGGCTGGCCGCCACCTGGAAGAGCCCCGAGCGCAGGGCCGGCTCTCCGCGGGCGAGTCGGAAGTCGCGCTCGGCGACGTGCCCGGCGAACTGCAGAAGGGCGAACGCCAGCGCCAGGACCAGGACCGCCAGGTTCACCACCTGGCCGTCGAGCGAGTCGAGCGGCTCGGGCAACTCGTCGTCGTCGAGCGCCGTCGGCGCGATCGCCTGGGCCAACTCGCGGGCATCGCGAAACCGGCGGTCGCGCTCGCGGGCGAGGCAGCGGTCGACCGCCTCGGCCAGGTCCGCGGGCGCCTCGGGCACCCGGGTCCTGAGCGGCGGCGGGTCGCTCGTGAGGCGCTTCAGGAAGGCGTCGCGCGGCGTTCCGGTCTCGAACGGGGGGGCGCCCGCGAGCATCGCGTGGGCGACGGCGCCGAGCGAGTACAGGTCGCTGCGCCCGTCGAGGTTCTCGCCGCGCGCCTGCTCGGGCGACATGTAGAGCGGCGTGCCGACGATCGAGCCCACGCGCGTCACCGCCTCGCCTTCGTCGATCGCCTTGGCGATGCCGAAGTCCGCGAGCATCGCGCGTCCCGTCTCGTCGTCGAGGAGGATGTTGTCGGGCTTCAGGTCGCGGTGGACGATGCCGCGCCGGTGCGCGTAGTCGAGCGCTTCGGCGACGTCCGCCAGCAGCCGGCGGGCCTCGTCGAACGGCAGCCGCCCGCGGCGCTTCAGGTGAGCGGCCAGCGACTCGCCGTTGACGAAGCCCATCACCAGGTACAGCGTTCCCGCGACGTCCCCGAAACCGTGGAGCGGGACGATGTTCGGGTGGGCCAGGCGGGCCGCCGTCCGCGCCTCGCGGCGGAACCGCTCGCGCGACTCGGGGTCCGTCTCGGCCGCCCGCGGCAGCACCTTGATGGCGACCAGCCGCTCGAGGGCCACGTCGCGCGCGAGGTAGACAGCGCCCATCCCGCCGCGCCCGAGCAGCCTGACGATCCGGTACTGCCCGCCCAGCGCGCGCTCGAGGGCCGCGCGCAGCGGATCGGTCGGGTCGGGCTGCGGGTCGGAACTCATCCTGCCCTCCGCGCGGCGACGCGCCAGGGGAATCGCGGAAACCGGCGACGCCCCCGCGGCGTCGCCAGTTCCCTCCGATTGTTCGGATGAGCGGATTCTAGATCCGGGAGCCTTCCAGGAACGCCTTCAGCTTGCGGCTGCGGCTCGGGTGGCGCAGCTTGCGCAGGGCCTTGGCCTCGATCTGGCGGATGCGCTCGCGGGTGACCGCGAAGTTCTGGCCGACTTCCTCGAGCGTGTGCTCGGAGCCGTCGCCGATGCCGAAGCGCATCTTGATCACCCGCTCCTCGCGCGGCGTCAGCGTCTTCAGGAGCTGGTCCGTCATCTCCTTCAGGTTGAGCTGGATCACGCTCTCGGCCGGCGAGACCACGTTGCGGTCCTCGATGAAGTCGCCCAGATGCGAGTCTTCCTCCTCGCCGATCGGCGTCTCCAGCGAGATCGGCTCCTGGGCGATCTTCAGCACCTTGCGCACCTTGGACACCGGGATGTCCATGCGCTTGGCGATCTCCTCGGAGGAGGGCTCGCGGCCGAGCTCCTGCACGAGCGCGCGGCTGGTGCGGATCAGCTTGTTGATCGTCTCGATCATGTGCACGGGGATGCGGATCGTGCGCGCCTGGTCGGCGATCGCGCGGGTGATGGCCTGGCGGATCCACCACGTCGCGTAGGTCGAGAACTTGTAGCCGCGCTTGTACTCGAACTTGTCGACGGCCTTCATCAGGCCGATGTTCCCCTCCTGGATCAGGTCGAGGAACTGCAGCCCGCGGTTCGTGTACTTCTTGGCGATCGAGACGACCAGGCGCAGGTTGGCCTCGACCAGCTCCTTCTTGGCCTTCTCCGCCTCGACCTCGCCCAAGAGCAGGGTGTCGAGGAACTGCTTGAGCTCCTCGGCCGGCGCGTCGAACTCGGCCTCGACCAGCTTGACCTGCTCCTTCTGGTCGTGGATCAGCTTGCGGACCGACTTCTTGTACTCCTCCGAGACCTTGCCCTTGAGCTTGCCCTCGTAGACGTCGATCTTGTCCTCGGCGATCTTGACGCGGTCGACCGAGTCGCGGATGCGCTCGGTCAGCCGGCGCTTGAGCGCCTCGGACAGCTCCATCCGCCGGAACGCGTGCGACATCGCGATGCGGGCGCGGCCGACCTTCCAGCGCGCCTTCGCGTACTTCGGATCGCGGCGGCCGACCTCCGCGTACTTGGTGCGCAGCGCGAGGTAGTTCTCGTGCGACTTGCGCACCTCGTCGACCAGCTTGAGGGTCTGGCGCACCTTGGCCGCCAGCTTCTCCTCGGTGATCTCCTCCTCGTTGAAGACCACCAGCTCGCGCACGCTGATCTCCGACTTGGCGAGGCGCTCGCCCAGCCGCTGCAGCTCGGTCGCCGCCATCGGCGTGCGGGAGATGACCCGCAGCACGGCCTTCTTGCCGCGCTCGATGCGCTTGGCGATCTCGACCTCGCCCTCGCGGGTGAGCAGCGGCACCGTGCCCATCTCGCGCAGGTACATGCGGACCGGGTCGTTGGTCTTGTCGAGCGCGCCGGGCGTGAGGTCGATCTCGGCGCCCTCCTCGCCTTCGCCCTTGTCGCGGAGCTTGGTCTCGTTGTCGACGACCTCGATGCCCATCGCGCCGAACATCGCGAAGATGTCGTCGAGGTCGTCGGACGCGGTCAGCTCGGGCGGGAGCATGTCGTTGACTTCCTCGTACAGGAGGTAGCCCTTCTCCTTGCCCATCGTGATGAGGGTTCTGACCTCGTCGTACTTTTCTTCGATCGAGAGCGCCATCTGGCCCCTTCCTTGACGTCCTGACGTTTCGCTAGATCTGAGCCAGTTGCCGGCTCAGGTCCGTCTTTTCCTGCAGCAGGGCGTCGAGCTCGGCGCCCTGCGCCGCCCGCACCGCCCGCTGGATCTCGTCCATCCGCGCCTGCACCCGGCGCTTGCGCAGCTTCTTCACGCAGTCCTCGGCCGAGGCCCCCTCCTTCGGGCTGTCGGCCATCGCGACCGCGGCCAGCAGCCGGCGGCCGGATTCCGAGGCGACCGCGTCCTGCAGCGCGGTCGCGCTGACCTCGGCGCCGCGCATCCACAGCTCCTTGGCCGCGAGCAGCAGCTCGGCCGTGGCCAGTCCCTCGAGTTCGTCCTCGTGCAGCTCCTCGAGGAAGGCGAGGTCCTCGTCGCCGCCCAGGATGCGCCCGAGCAGCAGCTTCTCGAACGCCTGCGGCTCGGCGGCGCGCGGGACCGGCTCAGGCCGCGGCGGCGGGGGCACCGCCACCCGCGCGTTGTGGGAGAGCGCCTTGCGCAGCTCGTGGGCCGTCGCCCGCTCGTCCAGGTGGCCGACCTCGGCGATCCGCGGCACCCATGCCGCGCGCTCGACCTCGGAGGCGATCCGCGAGAGCGCGGGCAGCAGCGCGTTCAGGTACTCGGCCTTGCCCGCCGGCGTCGTCAGGTCGTGGCCGGCGCCGGCGCGGCGGATCAGCCACTCCATGTGCACCGGCGCCGCGGCCAGGCGCTCGCGATACGCGTCGCCGCCCTTCGCCTTCAGGAACGTGTCGGGGTCGTCGCCTTCGGGCAGTTCCACGACCTGCACCTTGAGCGCTTCGCCCGCGAGGATCTCCAGGCTCTTCTCGGCCGCCTTCTGCCCGGCCGCGTCCTGGTCGAAGTTGACCGCCACCTTCTCCGTGTGACGCCGCAGCGCCCGCGCGTGTTGCGGGGTGAGTGCCGTGCCGCAGGTGGCGACCGCCTCGCCGACGCCGTGCTCGATCGCGCGGGCCACGTCGAGGTAGCCCTCCATCAGCACCGCGCGGCCCTCGCGGCGGATCGCCGACTTGGCCCACGACAGGCCGTAGAGCACCTTCGACTTCTGGTAGACCGGGCTCTCCGGCGAGTTCAGGTACTTCGGCTCGGAGCCGTCGAGGCTGCGGGCGCCGAAGCCGCAGACGCGGCCCGACTCGTCGAGGATCGGGAACACCGCGCGGCCCCGGAAGCGGTCGTAGTGGCCAGAGCCGTCCTGGCGCGCGAGCACCAGTCCCGCCTCCAGCAGCACGTCGATCCCGAACTTGCGGCGCAGGGTGACGAGCAGGTCGTCCCACGAGTCGCGGGCGGCGCCGGCGCGGATCTTCTCGAGCGTCTCGCGCTCGAAGCCGCGGCCGAGCAGGTACTCGCGGGCCGCCGTGCCCGCGTTCGTCCACAGCGCGTCCTGGTAGTGCAGCGCGGCCGCCTCGAGGGCGGCGAAGAGCTGCTCGCGGCGCTGGTTCTCCGCGCTCTCCTGGCCGCTGCGCTCGGGCAGCGGCACGCCGAAGCGGCGGGCCAGCGTCTCGACCGCCTCCGGGAAGCTCATCTGCTCGGAGAGCATCACGAACTTGAAGACGTCGCCGCCTTCGCCGCAGCCGAAGCAGTGGAAGAGAGGCGGCTCGGCCCGCACGTTGAACGAAGGCGTCTTCTCGTTGTGGAACGGGCACAGGCCCTTGTACGAGGCGCCGAACTTCTTGAGCGCGACCCGGCCCTCGACCACGCGCACGATGTCCGCGCTGCGGCGGACCTCGTCGAGGAAGCCGTCGGGGAAGGCCATCGCTACGACCTCAGCTCCACGAGCGTGACCCCAGCGCCGCCCTGGTTGGCCGGAGCCGTCTCGAAGCGGGCGACGTGCGGGTGGCCGTCGAGCAGCTCGGCGACCGCCTTCTTCAGCTTGCCCTGGCCCATGCCGTGGACGACGCGCAGATGGGTGCGGTCGTGCAGCGCGGCTTCGTCCAGCGCCTTGTCGACCTTGGGCAGCGCCTCGTCGACCGTCAGGCCGATGACCTTGATCTCCGCCACGTCGGCGGCGGGAGCGGCGGCCATCAGCGCCGTCGCGGCCGCGCCGTGCGGGTAGCTGCCCCGCGCCGGCACGCTGCCGCCGGGCGTCAGGCCGATGACGGACGCGCGCGGGACCCGCATGCGCTTGCCCATCACCAGCAGGTCGACGTCGTCGCCGTGGAAGCCGGTGATCTCGCCCGTCATCGGCAGGTCGCGCAGCCGCGCCTTGCCGCCGATCGCGAGCGGCGCGGAGGCCACGGGCGCCGCGGGCTCGGCGATCACGCCGCTCTTCGCTTCGGCCGCCGCGTCGCGGATGCCGGCCAGCGCCTCGGAGCGCGCCCGCAGCCGCGCGGCGTCGGTGGCCTTGGCCTGGGCCTCCAGCTTCTTCACCGCCCGCGCGATCGCGTCCTGCGCCTTGGCCGTCGCCGCCTCGGTGCGCTTCTTCAGCTCGCGCGCGAAGGCGTCGGCCTCGGCCTTGCGGGTGAGCGCGATCTCGCGCTCGCGCTCCTTGAGGCGCTGCTCCTCGCCGCGCAGCGTCTTGCGCCGCTCTTCCATCTCGCGCCGGTCGCGCTCCAGCGCCGCGCGCTCGGCCTCGAGCTTCGCAAGCAGGGTCTCGACCTGGACCTGCTTCGGGTCGAGACGCGAGCGGGCGTCGCGCACGACCTCGGCCGGCAGCCCCAGCCGCTCGGCCATCTCCAGCGCCAGCGAGCGGCCGGCCGTCCCGTAGTGCAGCGAGTAGTCGGGCGCGAAGCTGCCCTTCTGGTAGCCGAACGCGGCGCAGGCGACGCCCTGCGTCTGCTGCGCGTAGGCCTTCATCACGCCGTGGTGGGTGGTCACCGCGACCATCGCCCCGGCCTTGCGGAAGTGCTCGACGACCGCGACGCCGAGGCCGCCGCCTTCGGTCGGGTCGGTGCCGGCGCCGACCTCGTCGAGCAGCACCAGCGCCGGCAGCCGCAGGTCGCGCGTCATCTCGACGATCGCCGCGAGGTGGGCGGAGAAGGTGGACAGGCTCTCGGCGATCGACTGGTCGTCGCCGATGTCCGCGAACACGCGCTGGAACACCGGCAGCCGCGAGCCCGCGGCGCACGGCACGTGCAGGCCGCTCTGCGCCATCAGCGCGAACAGGCCGAGCACCTTGAGCGCGACCGTCTTGCCGCCGGTGTTGGGCCCGGAGATCACGAGCACGGGCGTGCCGAAGCCGAGCCGGAGCGAGACGGGCACCACGTCGCGGCCCTCGCGCGAGGCGCGACCCAGGCGCGCCGCGAGCGCCGGCATCAGCAGCGGGTGGCGGGCCTGGCGCAGGTCGAGCTCGAGGGCGGTCGACAGCTCGGGCGCGACCGCCGCCATCTCGCGCGCGAGCAGGGCGCGGGCCTGCGCGAAGTCGAGGCGGCCGAGCACGGCTGCGGCGCGCCCCAGCGCGTCGGCGCAGGCGCCGACGCGGGCGGTCAGGTCGCGCAGCACGCGCAGCACTTCCTGCCGCTCCTCCTCCTGCAGCGCGACGATGTCGTTGTTGAGGTTGACCGCGGGCAGCGGCTCGACGAACACCGAGGAGCCCGACGACGAGCCGCCGTGCACGACGCCGGGCAGCGCCGCGCGCTGCTCGCTGCGCACGACCAGCACGTAGCGGTCGTTGCGGACGGTGACGACCTTGTCCTGCAGCAGCCGCTCGGTGTCACGGTCGCGCAGGTACGAGTCCATCAGCGAGTGCAGCGCCGCGCGCGCGCGCAGCAGCGAGCGGCGCAGGTCGGCGAGCCGCGGCGAGGCGTCGTCGGCGACTTCGCCCGAGGGCAGGATCGCGCGGCGGATCGCGCTCGCGAGCGCCGCCTGCGGTTCGAGCGTCGCGGCCTCGGCGGCGAGCCGCGGCGCGCCTTCGACGCGGGCGACGCGGACGGCGATCTCGCCCGCCCCTTCGGCGAACGAGGCGACCGCCGACAGCTCGAGCGGCTCGAGGTGGAGGCCGGACACGCGGGCGCGAGGCAGGATCTCGCGCACGTCCGGCAGGTCGTGATAGGGCTGACGGCCGGCCCGCTCCAGGACGGTGACGCCCTCCGAAGTCAGCTCCAGCTCCGCCCGGACCCGGGCCGGGTCGGTGAGCGGGCGGAGCGCCGAGACGAGATCCCGCCCCATCGCCGAGCCGGCATGGCCCGCGAGAAGTGCGCGAATCGCCTCGTACTCGAGAGTTCGGAAAGTATTCCCGTTCACGCCTCAGACACCTGGGCCCGCGTCAGGAGCCCTCGCACCAGTCAGTGCCTTTCGGCCTGCGGAGTCGAAACTTCCGCTTGAACCCCATTCTTTTCAAGGGGTTGGAGGTAGGACCACTGAAGGGGAGGTGAGCGACCGATCCCACCCGGGACGAGGATCAGCGCTCTCCCTGCAAAATGCGGACGGATCAGGGGTTTGTCAAGGAAGCGGGGCACCGGACGTAGAATCGGGACGTGCGCCGCGGCGTGTTCCTGCTCGCCCTGCTGGCGGGCCTGCTGATCGGGCTCGGGCTGAGCCTGGCCTGGCCCTCCCGCCTCCACGCCCCCGACGCCGCCCCGCGCGCGATCGTGCCGCGCGGCGACCTCGCCGCCGACGAGAAGGCCACGATCGACCTGTTCCGCGAGGCGAGCCCCTCCGTCGTCTACATCACGAGCCTCGCCCGCGCCGTCGACTGGCGCCGGCTCTCGGTGCTGGAGATGCCGCAGGGCACGGGCTCCGGCTTCGTGTGGAACCAGGAGGGCTACGTCGTCACCAACTTCCACGTGATCCAGCAGGCGGAGTCGGCGGAGGTGCGCCTCGCCGACCACTCGTCGTGGCCCGCGCGGCTGGTCGGCTACGAGGCCGACAAGGACCTCGCGGTGCTCAAGATCGAGGCCCCGGCCGATCGCCTGAAGGCGCTGCACGTCGGTTCTTCGAAGGACCTCCAGGTCGGCCAGAAGGTGTTCGCGATCGGCAACCCGTTCGGCCTCGACCAGACGCTGACGACCGGCGTGATCAGTGCGCTGGGCCGCCAGATCCCGGCCGTCACCGGCCGGTCGATCCGCGGCGTGATCCAGACCGACGCCGCGATCAACCCCGGCAACTCCGGCGGCCCGCTGCTCGACAGCGCGGGGCGGCTGATCGGCGTCAACACCGCGATCTACAACGCCGGCAGCGGCGCCTCCGTCGGGATCGGCTTCGCGGTCCCGGTCGACACCGTCAACGAGATCGTGCCGCAACTGATCGCCCACGGCCGCGTGGTGCGCCCGCAGCTCGGCATCGAGATGGCGGACGACGCGCTGGTGCGGCGGCTGGGGCTGCGCGGCGTGCTGGTGCTCGACGTGGTCGAGGGCAGCGGGGCCGAGGCCGCGGGCCTGCGCGGCACGGCCCGCGACCGCTTCGGGCGGCTGCGGCTGGGCGACCTGATCGTCGGCGTCGACGGGCAACCCGTGAAAGACCTCAACGACCTCAAGGACCGGCTCGAGGGCAGGCGCGACGGCGAGTCGGTGACGCTGCGGCTCTACCGCGGCGACGAGGAGCACGACGTCCGCGTGCGCCTCTCCGTGCTGCGCTAGGCGCGGCGAGGCGGCGATGGACTTCCCGTGGCTGGCGGCCGCGATCTTCGCGCTCACCTACGTCGCGGTGGCGCTCGGCGGGCTGCCGGGGCTGCGCCTCGACCGCACCGGCGCGGCGATCGTGGGCGCCGCCGCGATGGTCGCCGCCGGCGTCGTGCGCCGCGAGCAGGCGTACCACGCGATCGACCTCGCGACGCTGGAGCTGCTGTTCGGAATGATGCTGGTCGTCGGCCAGCTCAGGCTGTCCGGCTTCTTCCGCCTGGCGGGCGTCGTGGTCGCGCGCCGCGCGCGCACGCCGCACCAGTTGCTGCTGGGCCTGATCCTCGTCTCCGGGCTGCTCTCCGCGCTGTTCGTCAACGACACCATCTGCCTGGCGCTGACGCCGCTGGTGCTCGAGGTCGCGCGCGCGCTGGGCGTGCGGGCCACGCCGTACCTGATCGCGCTGGCCACCGCCAGCAACATCGGCAGCGTGGCGACGCCGACCGGCAACCCGCAGAACATGCTGATCGCGGCGCGCTCCGGCATCGCCTACGCCGACTTCGTCGCCTCGCTGCTGCCGGCGGCGCTGGTCGGCCTCGGCCTCGCCTTCGCCGTGATCTCGTTCGTCTACCGCGCGGAGCTGCGCGAGCCGTTCCTGCGCGCGGCGCACCCGCGGGTCCGGGTCCACGGCTTCCTGATGGCCAAGTCGCTCGCCGCCTCGGCGGTGATGCTCGGCTTCTTCTTCGCCGGCGCCAACGTCTCGGTCGTGGCGATCACCGCCGGCGCCGCGCTGCTGCTGACGCGGCGGGTCAAGACGGGCAAGGTGCTGCGCGAGGTCGACTGGAACCTGCTGGCGCTGTTCGCGGGCCTGTTCGTGGTCACCGAGGCGGCGCTCGCCTCCGGGCTCTCGGAGCGGATGTTCGCGCTGCTCCACGCCCGCGAGGCGGCCACGCCCGCCGCGCTCGGGCTGGTCGCCGCCGCGCTCTCCAACCTCGTCTCCAACGTGCCGGCCGTGATGCTGTTCGTGCCGCTGGTGCCGCAGCTCCCCGACCCCGGTGAAGCGTGGCGGGTGCTGGCGCTCGCCTCCACCTTCGCCGGCAACCTGACGCTGCTCGGCTCGATCGCCAACCTGATCGTCGCCGAAGGCGCGCGCCGCGAGTGCCCGCTGACGTTCGCCGAGTACCTCAAGGTCGGCGTGCCGCTGACGCTGCTGAGCCTGTTTGCCGGGCTGCTCGTGCTGCGCTGAGCGCCTATACTCGACTGTCTGGAGGTACGACGGATGCCGATGTTGACGGAGGACGTGGCCGGCCAGCTCAAGGAGGAGTTCGCGAACCTCGCGAACCCGGTGCGGCTGGCGGTCTTCTCCCAGGCCCTCTCCGACCCCGGCTCGGAGCAGGTGAAGCGCCTGGTCGAAGAGGTGGCGGGGCTGTCGGACAAGCTCTCGGTCGAGTCGTACAACTTCGTGCTCGACACCGAGAAGGTCGCCTCGCTCGGCATCGCCCGCATCCCCGCCATCGCGGTGATGGGGGAGACCCACGACCCCGGCGTCCGCTTCTACGGCATGCCCTCGGGCTACGAGTTCGGCTCCCTGATCGACGCCATCGTCGACGTCTCGCGGGGCGAGAGCGAGCTCTCGCCCGAGACCAGGGCCGCGCTGGCTGCGCTCGAGAACCCGGTCCACCTCCAGGTCTTCTCGACCCCGACCTGACCGTACTGCCCCCGGGCGGTCCGCCTGGGCATCCAGTTCGCGCTCGCTTCCGACAAGGTCAGCGTCGACGCGGTCGAGGTCACCGGCTATCCCGACCTCGCCTACAAGTACAACATCTCGGGCGTGCCGAAGACGGTCGTGGGCGAGACCCGCGACTTCGTCGGCGCCCGGCCCGAGGCGTTCCTGCTCGAGCAGGTGAAGGCGGCGGCGGACGGCCCCCCGGTCTCGAAGTCGGGGCTGATCGTCTAGGAGCGCCCTGACCACCCGGCCCCGCGACGCGGCGCTCGACGCGTTCCGCGGGCTGATGGCGCTGGTGATGGTGCAGGGCCACGCGTTCGAGGCCCTGCTCACGCCGGCCCATCGCGCCGACCCGGCGTACCAGCTCCAGCTCATCCTGCACGGCTCGACGGCGCCGGGCTTCCTGTTCGCCTCCGGCTTCGTCGCCGCGCTGCCGCGCACGCCGCTCGCCCCCCACGCCGCCTGGCGCCGGGCCCGGCGGCTCGTCTTCGTGTTCCTGACGGGCTACGCGCTGCAGCTCCCGTTCTTCTCGCTGTGGAAGACGGTCAACGAGGCGACGCCCGCGCAACTGCGCGCGCTCTGGGCCTGCGACGCGCTGCAGCTCGTCGCCGTCGTCCAGCTCGCGCTGCTCTCGCTGCAGCTCGCCTTCCCGCGCCGCTACGCGCCCGTCGCGCTGACGCTGGCGGCCGCGGCGGCGGTGGCCGGGCCGTGGGTGTGGCAGTCGGCGCTGTCGTCCTCGCTGCCCGGCTGGGCTGCGGCCTACGTGGACATGGCCGGCGGCTCGCGCTTCCCGCTGTTCCCCTACGCGCCGTTCGTGCTCTGCGGCGGCGCCGCCGGCGCCTGGCTGGGCCGGCGCGGCGCGGCCGCGCGACTCCGCCCGCTTCTCGGCTTCGGCCTCGGCGGCCTGCTGGCGGGCGCACTGTGGGCAGCGCTCGACTTCGGCCGTGCCGACTTCTGGGCGGAGTGGAACTTCTGGGCCATCTCGCCCGGCTACACGCTGATGCGGCTGGGCGGCCTGCTGCTGCTGCTGGCGGCACTCGACGCGGTGGCCCTGCGCGGCTGGGGCGGCTCGCGGCTGCTCGGCGCCGTCGGCCGCGAGACGCTGCTCGTCTACGTACTGCACCTGCTGCTGCTGTTCGGAGGCGTGCTCGGCACCGCGCCGTTCGCCCGCTGGACCGGCCAGCTCGGCTTCGGCGGCGCCGCGCTCGCCTTCACGGCGCTGCTCGTGCCGCTCGCGATCGCGGCGGAACTCTGGCACCGCGCGAAGACCCGCCACCCGCGGGAGGCGGCGCTGGCGGTCGCCTTCGCCGCCGCCTGGTTCGCCGCGAGCTTCGCCCTCAATCCCTGGTAGGCGGGCATAATCGCCGGGCTCGCGCCGGACCGGGGCACAGGAGGCCACGCCATGCCGCGTTCGATCATCGTCGGCAGCGGGAAGTCGATCCCGCCGATCTGCGTCACCAACGACATGTTGTCGCGGGTGATGGACACCACCGACGCCTGGATCCAGGAGCGCAGCGGCGTGCAGACCCGCTACTACGTCGAGAAGGGCACGTCCACGGCCGACCTCGGCGCCCAGGCCGCGGCGGAGGCGCTGGCCAACGCCGGCGTCGACAAGGACGAGGTCGACTTGCTGATCTCGGCGACGATGACGCCCGACCACTACTTCCCGGGCAACGGCGGCCTGATCCAGAAGCGGCTGGGCATGAAGCCGGTCGCCTCGTTCGACATCCGCCAGCAGTGCGCCGGCTTCCTCTACGCGATGCAGCTCGCCGACGCCCACGTGCGCGCCGGGCTCGCGAAGACCGTGCTGGTCGTCGGCCACGAGGTGCACACCGGCTTCATGCCCTACTCCGACAACTCCTGGGCCTGCCTCTACGGCCAGTCGGAGAAGGTGACGGAGGCGGAGTGGGAGTGGAACAACCGCTTCCGCCACCTGGTCGTGCTGTTCGGCGATGCCGGGGCGGCCGTGGTCGTGAAGGCGACCGACGACGAGAGGCGTGGCGTCGTCGACTCGCTGCTGCGCACCGACGGCACCGACTTCGACAAGCTCTACGTGCCGGGCACCGGCTTCCGCCACCGGCCCTACACCGACCCCGCCCAGTTCGAGCGGGGCGACCACGTGCCGGTGATGGACGGCCGCCACGTGTTCAAGATGGCGACGACCAGGATGATCGAGGCCTCGCAGCAGGTGCTCGCCCGCAACGGCGTCAAGCCGGAGGACCTGAAGCTGGTGCTGATGCACCAGGCCAACAAGCGCATCAACGAGTACTGCGCCAAGCAGCTCGGCCTGCGCGAGGAGCAGGTGCTGCACAACATCGAGCGCTACGGCAACACCACCGCCGCGACGATCCCGCTCCTGTGGGACGAGGCCGCGCGCGCCGGCCGCATCGCGCCGGGCGACCCGATCCTGATGGTCGCCTTCGGCGCCGGCATGAACTGGGGCGCGACCCTGCTGCGGGCGTGAGCTACTTGCGGCAGCGGTAGACGACGGCGGGGGGCAGGTTCCGCCACACCACGCGGCTCGTCTCGACCTCTCCGAAGCGGCCGCACAGCCGCTCGTAGAAGCGGCGGCCGAGCGGCAGGTGGCGGGCGTGGATGTAGGTGAAGGTCGCGAAGCGCCCGCCCGGGCGCAGGCCGGCGTGGGCGGCCTGCAGCAGCGACTCCTGCAACGCCTGCGGGAAGGCGGCGAACGGCAGCCCGCTGACGATGCAGTCGGCGCCGTCGCGGCCCATCGCCTGCAGGTGCTTCTGGAGGTGCTCCGCGGAGTCGTGGATCACCTGGAAGCGGGGGAACTGCTCGCGCAGGCGGGCGACGAAGCCCTCGTGGATCTCGAGCAGCGCCACCGTCGCGTCGGGCCGGGCGTGGCGCTCGATCGCGCGGGTGATCGAGCCCGTGCCGGGCCCGAACTCGACGACCATCCCGGCGTGTGGCAGGTCGAGCCCCGCCACCATCTCCTCCGCGAGCGCGGGCGACGACGGGGCGATGGCGCCCGTCGTGCGCGGCTTGTCGACCAGGGCGCCCAGGAAGTGGACCTGGTCGCGGACGTGACGGCGGGCCTTGTGGATCAATCTCCCTCGCGGTGCTCGACAGCGGAACAGACGTACCGCGGGACCCGCGGGTTCCGTGCATGGTAGCCGGACGCCGGCCGCTCAGCTCTCCGCGGCCGCCAGGAAGCGCGCGCCGACGCGGTGGATGTCCTGCTCCTCGACCACCTCCAGCCGGCACACCGCGGCCTTCACGCGGTAGATGCCCTGGCCCCCGAAGCGCGGGCGCAGCGCGGGCGGCAGCGAGATGTCGAGCTCGACGCGGGCGCCGATCGCCAGCGAGTGGCGGCACTCGAAGGCGATGCCGCGGGCACTGATGTTGAGGCTGCGAGTGACCTCGGCGAACGAGCTGCCGGCGGTGTCGGTGCCGCTGACCGCGACCGGCAGGTGCAGGCCGAGGCGCCGCTCCCGCTCCGTCATCGTCATGGCCGTCTCCTCGGGATCCATGTTAGACCCGGCGCGCAAGCCCCGGGCCCGGGCGCCCCGGTTGGCAACGCGGGCACCAGAACGTGGCGCGGGCCTGCTCGCCCTGGACGGTGCGGCGCACCGCTTCGCCGCAGCGCAGGCAGCCGCGGCCGGCGCGGCCGTACACGAACGACCCGCTGCGCTGGCCGGCCGCGGTCGTGCGGCGGGCGCCTGGGCCGAGGTTGCGTCGCATCAGCCCGCGGCCGGTCGCGACGACCTTCAGAAGCACGGCGTCGTCCAGCTCCACGACGCGCCGGAACGGCGACACGCCGCACAGGAACAGCACCTCGGACTTGTACACGTTGCCGATCCCGCACAGCGCCTGCTGGTCGAGCAGCGCGACCGCGATCTCGGCCCCGGCCCGCGCCCGCAGCCCGGCGACGGCGGCCTCGGCGTCGAAGTCGGGCGCCAGCAGGTCGGGACCGAGCGTGGCGAGGCTCGGGTGCGCGGACTCCGCGAGCGGGCCGAGCCACTCGACGACCGGCGGGTCGAAGCAGACGGCGACGGCCGCCTCGGTGCGGACCACGGCGCGGGCGCGCGCGGGCGAACGCCGCCAGCGGGAGCCGGGCCGGTAGAGGTGCCACGCGCCGTGCATCCCGAGATGGGTGTGCAGCGTCACGCCGCCGGAGAACCGCATCAGCAGGTGCTTGCCGCGGGCCTCGACGCGCTCGAGGGTGCGCCCGGCGACGCGCAGCCCCCGCCCTGCCGCCGCGACCTCCGGCAGGCTCGACGCGAACCCGGTGACCGCCTGCCCGGCCAGCGCCGCGTGCAGCGTGCGCGCGGCCCGCCACAGGGTGTCGCCTTCAGGCATCGGCCGGGCGCGACGGCCGCAGCCGGAAGCCGGGGCCGCTCGGTTCGAAGCCGTGGCGGGCGAAGTGGGGCGCGAGCGGACCGCGCGACAGCGGCGGCGTGCTGTCCCAGCCGAGGCTGACGCGGCCGGTGGCGATGCACCACGCGGCCAGCGCCGCGGCGATGGCTCCCGCAGCAGCCGTGCGCGCGGGCTCGGCCTCGGGCAGGAACAGTGCGACCTCGCGTTCGCCGCGCGGCACGAACGCGCCCAGCGCGCCTTCGACCAGCACGACGTGGGCGCCCGCGTCGCGGGCCAGGCGCGCTTCTTCGCTGCGCGGCCACGGCAGCGCCGCGCCGTACGGGTTCGCCGGATCGGCGGCGGCGAGCACGGCCGCCTGCGGCGCGTCGGGGTCGGCCTCGCGGCGGCCGCGCAGCCGCTCGAGGGCGCCGGCGTCGGCGAACTGCGAGCCGCCGAGCGAGGCGACGAAGTAGCCGCGGCGGATGCGGCCCGCTTCCTCGAGCGCGCGCAGCACGGGGTAGAGCGCGGCGAAACTCGTGCCCTCCGCGGCCACGGCGTCGCGGGTCAGCACGCCGTGGCGGGCCAGCAGTTGTTCGGCCTGCGCCGCGAGCCGCTCGGTGGAGCTCGCCGTGGAGATCGGCAGCAGGCTCCAGCGGCCGACCGCCGCGGGCAGCGCCGTGCGGCGGGTGCGGAACGACGAGAGCCGGCGGCTCGCGCGGCGACGGCCGCTCGCCGCCGAGGCGAGGAACGCGCGCAGCGCCGCGGGCGAGTCGTTGGTGGCCTCGCCGCTCCACACGAGGTCCCACAGGTCGCGCAACACGTCGGGCGCCAGGCCGCCCACGTCGCCGTGCAGCTCCGCGAAGAAGCAGGCGCCGCGGCGGCGCAGCGCCTCGCGCAGCGCGTCGTGGCGCGGCGTCTGCGGCGCGTCGGGGTGGGGCGCATGGAACAGCGGCAGGTCGTCGGCGAGGTAGAGCGCGACGCGGCCGTCGCGGTCGCCGAGCGGCGCCACGCCGGCCCACACGACCTCGCCCGCGGCGCACACCTCGTCGAGCAGCGCGGGGCGATAGCCAGGCAGTCGCGCCGGCAGCACGTCGTCCTCGAGGATCGAAGCCGGGATCGCCGCGCCCTGCAGCGTCTCGATCGCCTCGATCAGTGCGTCGGCCGTGGTCCGCGTCGCGGCGCCGATGCCGTGCCAGTCGACGAGCAGGCGGCCCAGCGCGGCGGGCTCGGCGGGTTCGACCTGGCGCCGCAACCGCGCCAGCGACTTGCGCTTGAGCGAAGCGAGCACCTCGGGCGCGCACCACTCGGCCCCGCGGCCGCCAGGGCGGAAGCCGCCGGCGAGCAGGGCGCCGCGCTCGGCGAGATCGCGCAGGGCCGCCTCGACCGGCGCCGCGCCGATCGCGTAGCGACGGGCGACCTCGTCGGCGGTGAACGGCCCATGCGTGCGTGCGAAGCGCGCGAGCCAGCTCGCCAGCGCGCCCGGGGCCGGGCCGAGGAACGCCTCCGGGAGCCCGCGCGGCAGCGAGACGCCGAACGCGTCGCGCACGCGGCCCGCGTCTTCGACCGCGACGAAGCGGGCTTCGCCGCCCAGCGTCACCGCGAGCGCGCGGCCTTCGTCCTTCAGCGCGCGCAACCAGGTCCGGGCGGCGGTCTCCGGGGCGAGACCCTCCTGGCGCGGCGCGACGCGGGCCGCAACCTCCGATTCGCCGAGGTCGCCCAGCCGCAGCAGCAGGTCGTGGACGCGGTCGGGCGAGTTCGCGCGGCGGTGTTCGCCCGTGCCCTGCAGCGCCTCCTCCAGCTCGGCCAGCGACTCGGGGTCGATCAGCTCGCGGGTCTCGCCTTCGCCCAGCAGCTCGCGCAGTTGCGCCGCGTCGACGGAGAGCGCCAGCGCCTTGCGCTCGGCCAGCGGCAGGTCGCCCTCGTACATGAAGTTGCCGACGTAGCCGAACAGCAGCGAAGCGGCGAAAGGCGAGGCCTGCGCGACGTCGAGCGTGTGCAGCCGGATCTCGCGGCGACGCACGGAACGGGCCAGCTCGACGAGGCCGGGCAGGTCGAAGACGTCCTTCAGGCACTCGCGGAAGGCCTCGAGCACGATCGGGAACGAGCCGAAGCGGGAGGCGACGGCGAGCAGGTCGGCCGCGCGCTTGCGTTGCATCCACAGCGGCGAGCGCTGGCCCGGGCGCCGCCGGGGCAAGAGCAGCGCCCGCGCGGCCGCCTCGCGGAAGGTGGCGGCGAACAGCGCCGAGTTCGACAGCTCGCCGACGACCAGATCCTCGATCTCCTCGGGCTCGGGCAGCAGCGCGGCGAGGTCGGGCGGCCGCTCGCGGTCGGGCAGCCGGACCACCACTCCGTCGTCGGTCCACAGCGTCTCGGTTTCGCCGATCCCGTCGCGGCGCAGCTTCGCGGCGATCGCCAGCGCCCACGGCGCGTGGACGCGCCCGCCGAGCGGCGAGAGCAGGCACAGCCGCCAGTCGCCGAGCTCGTCGCGCATCCGCTCCAGCACCAGGTTGCGGTCGTCGGGCACCACGCCCTGCGCCTGCTGGTCGCGCAGGTAGGCGAGCAGGTTGTCGGCGGCGCGCGGCTCGAGCGCGTGGTCGCGGACGAGGCAGGCGCGAGCCTCGCGCTTCGGCGCCGCCAGCAGCTCGCGGGAGAGAGCGCCGATCGCGCGGCCCAGCTCCAGCGGGCGCGGCGGGCGGTCGGCCTTCCAGAACGGCATCCGCCCGGGCCGGCCCGGCTCGGGCACGACCAGCACGCGGTCGCGGGTGATCTCGACGATGCGCCACGAGGTCGCTCCGAGCAGGAACACGTCCCCCTCGCGGCTCTCGAACACCATCTCCTCGTCGAGCTCGCCCACTCGCCTTCCGGACGTGCGTCGCCTGGTCCCCGGGGCACCTTCGCCGTCCGCCAGGAAGACGCCATAGAGGCCCCGATCCGGGATCGTGCCGGCGTTCGAGAAGACCACCCGCGCCGTGCCCTCGCGGGCGCGCAGGACGCCGCGCAGGCGGTCCCAGGTCAGGCGCGGGCGCAGTTCGGCGAACTCGTCCGAGGGATATCGCCCGGCGAGCATGTCGAGCGTGCCCCCGAACGCGCTGCGTGGCAGGGCGGCGAAAGGCGCGGCGCGGCGGACGAGAGCGAACAGCTCTTCGACCTTGCGCTCGCCGGTCACGCAGATCGCGGCGAGCTGCTGCGCGAGCACGTCGAGCGGGTTCTCCGGCAGCCGCGTCTCCTCGACGGCACCCTCGTGCATGCGCCGGACGATCGCCGCGGTGGCGAGCAGGTCGCCGCGGAACTTGGGGAACAGCAGCCCGCGCGAGACGGCCTCGACCTGGTGGCTGGCGCGGCCGATGCGCTGCATGCCGGAGGCGACCGACGGCGGCGTCTCGATCTGGATCACCAGGTCGACGGCGCCCATGTCGATGCCGAGCTCGAGGGACGACGTGGCGACGATCGCCGGCAGCGCGCCGCGCTTGAGCGCGTCCTCGATCTCGCTGCGCTGCTCGCGGGCGATCGAGCCGTGGTGGGCGCGGACCAGGTCCTCGCCCGCGAGGTCGTTGAGGGCGGCGGCGAGTCGCTCCGCCAGGCGCCGCGAGTTGACGAACACGATCGTGGAGCGGTGGGCGCGGATGCGCTCGAGCAGCACCGGGTGGATCGCGGGCCAGATCGAACGCCGCGGGATCACCGACGCATCGCGGCCCATCCAGGGGATCTCAGACCCCGCGATCTCGAGCGGCGGCTGCGGCTCGCCCTGGCCCGGCGGCGCCTGAGGGTCGAGCTTCGCCATGTCCTCGACCGGGACCTCGACCTTGAGGTCGAAGGCCTTGCGCGCGCCGGCATCGACGATCGACACCGGCCGCGGTTTCCACGCCTTCGCCTTCGGCTCGCCGCCGCCGAGGTAGCGGGCGACGGTGTCGAGCGGGCGCTGGGTCGCGGAGAGCCCGATCCGTTGCAGCGCCCGCCCGCCCTGCAGCTCCTCCAGCCGCTCCAGCGACAGCGCCAGGTGGGCGCCGCGCTTGGTTCCGCAGAGCACGTGGATCTCGTCGACGATCGCGGTCTCCACCCGGTCGAGACGCAGGCGGGCTTCGGAGGTGAGCACCAGGAACAGCGACTCGGGCGTGGTGATCAGGATGTCGGGCGGGTCGCGGCGCTGGCGAGCGCGCTCGTTCTGCGGCGTGTCACCGGTGCGGATCGCCAGCTCCGGAATCCGGAAGGCGTCGCCGCGGCGGCTGGCGACGCGGGCGATGCCGGCGATCGGCGAGCGCAGGTTGCGCTCGACGTCGACCGCGAGTGCCTTCAGCGGCGAGACGTAGACGAGCCGGCAGCGCTCCTTCTTCTTCGGCTCGGGCGCGAACATCAGCCGGTCGAGCGCCGCCAGGAACGCGGCCAGCGTCTTGCCCGAGCCGGTCGGCGCGAACACCAGCGTGGAGCGCCCGGATCGGATCTCGGGCCATGCCAGTGCCTGGGCCCGCGTCGGCGACGCGAAGCTCTCGGAGAACCACTCGGCGACCGCGGGGTGGAACGCGGCCAGCGGGCCAGGGTCGGGGGGAGAGCGCCGAGCCATGGGCGGAGCCTACCCGACCGACCCGCCGCCGCGGGCTCCGCGGCGGCCGCCGACCTCGACGCGATCCGCCAGGCCGGCGTGCTGCGCGCGATCGTCGCCGCGGACGAGCAGAAGGCGCGCTTCGACCCCGCCCCCGGCGCCGCGCGCCATGGTTTCGAGCGCGAGCTGCTCGAGAACTTCGCGCGGCTGCACAAGCTGAAGATCGAGCCCGTGGTGGTGCCGCACTACAACGACCGGCTGCCCGCGCTGGAGCAGGGCAAGGGCGACCTGATCGTCGGCATCATCGCGACGCCGGAGCGGCGCGAGCGCATCGCGTTCTCGGAGGAGGTCTTCCCGGCCCACATCGTCGCCGTCACGCTCGCGCCGCATCGCGTGATCGAGCAGCCGGCGCAGCTCGCGAGCGAGAAGGTCGGCGTGCTGGCCGGGACCACGACGTGGAAGCAGGCCGCCGTGCAGGCCGGTGTGGCCGAGGCGTCGATGAAGACCTACCCGACGATCGACGCCGTGTTCGCGGCGCTGGCCGCGGGCGAGATCACCGCGACGCCGCTGTCGCTCGCGGACTTCGGGCTCTCCGTGCAGAAGCACCCGAAGCTGCAGGCGGGCGCCGTGCTCGGCGAACCCGGCAGCGCCTGCTGGGGCGTGCCGAAGGACGCGCCCGCGCTGAAGGCGGCGCTCGACGAGTTCCTCACCGCCAGCCGCCGCTCCCAGGCGTGGAACCGCCTGGTCGTCTCCTACTTCGGCGAGCAGATCCTGAAGGCGCTCGGCAAGCAGCGCTGACCCACCGTTCTTGATGCCGTCTTGATGCCGATCGCGGTGCTTCTGCCCCCGTTCTGACGCACGCCGCCCGATCTTGCCGGTGGAGGTCGGGAAGTGACGAGTGCACTGGCGACGGGGTTGTTGCTGATCGGGGGTTGGGCGGCGGGGCGATCGGGGCCGCCCATGGCGGGACTGCTGGCGCCGAGCGCCTCTGCCGAGTTCGCGCCCTCGCCGCAGCCGAGCCCGGAGCCGAAGCTCGAGGTCCACGGTTTCGTGGACGTCTCGTACGCCTGGAACGCCAACCGCCCTCGGCAGGGCGACAACTGGTTCGCGGGCGTCGGCACCTCGGGCAAGCGCGGCGACGAGTTCGCGATCAACCTCGCCCAGGTCGACCTCACGCTGCCCACGTCCGCGTCGAACCCGGTCGGCTTCCGCCTCGTGCTCGGCTACGGCAACGGCATGGACGTGCTGCGCGCGGGCGAGATCAGCCGCCCGGGCACCAGCGCGGAGGTGTGGCGCCACGTGGTGCAGGCGTCGGCCCAGTACGAGACGGGTCTCGGCCGCGGCCTGCGCCTGGAGGCCGGCGTGTACCCCAGCCACATCGGCATGGAGGCCTTCGCGACCAGGGACAACTGGAACTACACCCGCTCGTGGCTCGGCGAGCTGTCGCCCTACACCCAGACGGGGCTCAAGCTCAGCTACCCGCTGACGGAGCGCTGGAGCGGCCAGCTCCACGTGCTCAACGGCTGGCAGGGGATCGCCGACAACAACAGCGGCAAGTCGATCGGCGCCCAGCTCGCGTACGCCGCCGAGGCGTTCTCCATCTCCTTCAACGGTGTGGCCGGGCCCGAGCTCGCGGACAACGACGACGCCGTGCGGGTGTTCGGCGACGTCGTCGCCCTGTGGCGGCCCAGCGCCGCCTGGTCGCTCGGCGTCTCGATCGACGCCGCGCGCGAGGAGCGCGGCGAGGCGGAGGCGGCCTCCTGGTGGGGCGCCGGGTTCTACGCACGCTGGGCCAGGCCCGCGTCGAAGACGGCGCTCGCACTGCGGGCGGAGCGCTACGCCGACGAGGACGGGGCCATCATCGCGCAGAAGCTCGCGGAGGTGACGCTGACCCTCGAGCACCGCCCCGACCCGCGGCTGATTCTGAAGCTCGAGGGCCGCTACGACGACTCCACCGCCCCCGTGTTCTCGGGTCGCGACGGCGCTCAGAAGCGGCAGTTCCTGCTGCTGCTCGGCGCCGTGGCCACTTTCCAGGAGGTCCGACCGTGCTGCTCGGAATGATCGTGCTCGGGCTCGCGGCGTTCGCCGCGATGTTCGCCTTCGCCGAGTTCTGCGACCGGGTGTGACGCCATGCTCCTGCTGCTGCTGAGCCTGCTCGCCGCCGCCTACCTGCTCTACGCGATGTTGCGCCCCGAGCGCTTCTGAGGCCCGCGATGCTGACCGAGTCCTTCGCCGTCGCCTTCACGATCCTGCTCACGATCGCCACCAGCCTGCCGCTCGGGCGCTACATGGCGCGGGTGTTCCAGGGCGAGCGCACCTTCCTCGACCCGCTGCTGCTGCCGCTGGAGCGGCTGGTCCTGCGCCTCACCGGCATCGACCCGGCCGAGAGCCAGGACTGGAAGCACTACGCGCGCTCGCTGCTCGTCTCCAACGTCGTGATGTGGCTCTGCATCTTCGCGGTGGTCAGCCTGCAGAAGTGGCTGCCGCTCAACCCGGACGGCATCGGCAACCTGGAGCCGACCCTCGCGTTCAACACCGTCTCGAGCTTCACCACCAACACCAACCTGCAGCACTACAGCGGCGAGACGGGCCTCTCCTACTTTTCGCAGTTGTTCGCGATCACGTTCCTGCAGTTCGTCACGGCCGCGACGGGCATCGCCGCCTGCGTCGCGATCATCCGCGGCCTGGGTGGCGACCGGCAGAGCCAGCTCGGCAACTTCTACGTCGACGTGACGCGCGCCACGGTCCGCCTGCTGCTGCCGCTGGCGATCGTGGTCGGCGCGCTGCTCGTCTGGCAGGGCACGCCGATGACCTTCGAGGGCGCCGCGAAGGCCACCACGCTCGAAGGGACGGAACAGGTGATCGCGCGCGGCGTGGTCGCCGCCGAGGTCGCGATCAAGCAGCTCGGCACCAACGGCGGCGGCTACTTCGGTCCCAACTCGTCCCACCCGTACGAGAACCCGACGCCGCTGAGCAACCTGGTGCAGACCTGGTCGATCGCCGTGATCCCGATGGCCATGATCTGGACGCTGGGAGCGATGCTGCGCCGCCAGCGGCTGGCCGTGGTGCTGTTCGCCACGATGCTCGCGATCTACCTGCCGATGGTGGGTTTCGCGGTCGCCCAGGAAGGGGCCGGCAACCCGGCGATCGCGCGGCTCGGAGCTGACCAGTCGACCGGCTCGATGGAGGGCAAGGAGGTCCGCTTCGGCGCGGGCCTCTCGGCGCTGTGGGGCGTCACCACGACCGTGACCTCCAACGGCTCGGTGAACTCGATGCACGACTCGTGGACCCCGCTCGGCGGCCTGATGCCACTCGTCGGCATGTGGCTCAACAACATCTTCGGCGGCGTCGGCGTCGGCTTCGTCAACATGCTCGTCTTCATCGTCGTGGCGGTCTTCGTGGCGGGGATGATGATCGGCCGCACACCGGAGCTCCTGGGCAAGAAGGTCGAAGCCAAGGAGATGAAGCTCGCGAGCCTCGCCTTGTTGTGGCACCCGCTCGCGATCCTGGTGCCGACGGCCATCGCCTGCCACGTGTGGGCGACGACCCCCGACCCGGGGACGGCACTGGGCTGGCTCGAGAACCCGGGTCCCCACGGCTTCACCGAGATGCTCTACGAGTGGAGCTCCGCGGCCGCCAACAACGGCTCGGGCTTCGAGGGGCTGGGCGACAACACGCCGTTCTGGAACATCGGTACCGGCCTCGCGATGTTGTTCTCGCGCTACATCCCGATCCTGGCGCCGCTGGCGCTCGCCGGCTTCCTCGCCAGGAAGCCGACGGCGCCGGAGACCGCCGGCTCGCTGCGCGCGGACAGCGCGACGTTCGGCTTCACGCTGTGGGCCGTGGTGGTGGTGCTGGGTCTGCTGATGTTCCTGCCGGTGGCGGTGCTGGGGCCGATCGCCGAGCACCTGGCGCTGGGGAGCTTCTGATGCTGAACGAAGTGCGCAAGGGAATCCTGTTCACGGCCGTGACCATGCTGTTGCTGGGCGGCGGCTATCCCCTCGTGTCGTGGGGCATCGCCCAGCTCCTGTTCCCGGCCCAGGCCGAGGGCAGCCTGGTCCGCAACCGCAGCGGGCAGGTCGTCGGCTCGCGGCTGATCGCCCAGGCCTTCACCCGCCCCGAGTACTTCCATCCCCGACCCTCGGGCGTCGACCACAACGCGGCTTCCACGGGCGGCACCAACTACGGGCCCTCCAACCCGGACCACCTGAAGGCCGTCGGCGAGCGGCTCGACGCGCGCGCCCGGCTCGAGGGCGTGTCGCCGGCGCAGGTCCCCTCGGAGTTGGTCACCGCCAGTGGCGCGGGCCTCGACCCCCACATCCCGCCTGCCGCGGCGGCGCTGCAGGCGCCGCGCGTGGCGCAGGCGCGAGGCGTGCCGCTCGAACGCGTGCTGGCCCTGGTGCGCGCCCACACCGAGCCCCCGACCTTCGGGTTCCTCGGCCGCGAGCGCGTCAACGTGCTGGAACTGAACCTGGCACTCGAGGAGCTGTAGAAGAGATGGCTGAACACGCGCGGCGGATCTCGATCTGGGATCCCCACATTGTCCGGCAGGCCGTGATCGACTCGGTGCGGAAGCTCGATCCGCGGGTCCAGTTCCGCAACCCGGTGATGCTGATCGTCGAGGTCGGCAGTCTGGTCACCAGCGTGATCTGGGTCCAGGAGCTGATTGGCGGCACGGGCAGCCCGCTCTTCACCGGCCAGGTGGCCGCCTGGCTGTGGTTCACGGTCCTGTTCGCCAACTTCGCCGAGGCGATGGCGGAAGGCCGCGGCAAGGCGCAGGCCGCCGCCCTGCGCAAGACCCGGGCGGAGACCCTGGCCCTGCGGCTGCGCGAAGGCTCCGAAGAGACGGTGCCGGCGAGCGCCCTTCGGGCGGGAGACGTCGTGCGCGTCGTGGCAGGGCAGATCATCCCCGGCGATGGCGAGGCCATCGAAGGCGTCGCCACCGTCGACGAGTCGGCGATCACCGGAGAGTCAGCGCCCGTGATCCGCGAAAGCGGTGGCGATCGCTCCGCGGTGACGGGTGGCACGCGAGTGCTCTCCGACTCGTTGGTCGTGCGCATCACCGCCAACCCCGGCAGCACCTTCCTCGACCGCATGATCGCGCTCGTCGAAGGTGCGGTGCGCCAGAAGACGCCCAACGAGATCGCACTGGGAATCCTGCTCGCGGTGCTGACGCTGGTCTTCCTGCTGGTGGTGGTGACGCTGCAGCCGCTGGCGCTCTACTCCGGCGCGGCGGTGCCGGTGCCGGTCCTGATCGCGCTGCTCGTGTGCCTGATCCCGACCACGATCGGCGCGCTGATCTCCGCGATCGGCATCGCCGGCATGGACCGCCTGGTCCAGCACAACGTGCTCGCGACCTCGGGCCGCGCGGTCGAGGCCGCCGGCGACGTCGACACCCTGCTGCTCGACAAGACCGGCACCATCACCCTCGGCAACCGCCAGGCGGTGGCGTTCGTGCCGGCCCCTGGCGTGACCGTGCAGACCCTGGCCGATGCGGCGCAGCTCTCGTCGCTCGCCGACGAGACGCCGGAAGGGCGCTCGATCGTGGTGCTGGCCAAGCAGTTCGGCATCCGCGCCCGCGAACTGGCCGCGCACCAGGCGCAACTCGTGCCCTTCTCCGCGCAGACCCGGATGTCCGGGATCACGATCGACGGCCGTGAGATCCGAAAAGGCGCCGTCGACGCGATCGCGCGCGCGGTCGAAGGGCGCGGGGGCATCCTGCCGCACGAGGTGCGCGCGCAGGCCGATCAGATCGCCAGGCAGGGCGGGACCCCGCTCGCGGTCGCCGAGAGCGCCCGGGTGCTGGGCCTCGTCCACCTCAAGGACATCGTCAAGGGCGGCATCCGTGAGCGCTTCGCCCAGTTGCGGGCGATGGGCATCAAGACCGTGATGATCACCGGCGACAACCCGTTGACTGCGGCCTCGATCGCCGCCGAAGCCGGCGTCGACGACTTCATGGCCCAGGCGACACCCGAGGACAAGCTGAAGCTGATCCGCCGCGAGCAGGCGAACGGCCGCATGGTGGCGATGACCGGCGACGGCACCAACGACGCGCCGGCGCTGGCTCAGGCCGACGTCGGCGTGGCGATGAACACCGGCACCAGCGCGGCCAAGGAAGCCGGCAACATGGTCGACCTCGACTCCAACCCGACCAAGCTGCTGGAGGTGGTCGAGATCGGCAAGCAATTGCTGATGACGCGCGGCGCGCTCACCACCTTCTCGATCGCCAACGACGTCGCCAAGTACTTCGCGATCATCCCGGCGATGTTCATCCTGGCGCTGCCCCAGCTCGCCCCGCTCAACGTGATGGGGCTCGCGACCCCGCAGTCGGCGATCCTGTCGGCGGTGATCTTCAACGCCGTGATCATCATCGCGCTGATCCCGCTGGCACTGCGTGGCATCGCCTACCGCCCGCTCGGCGCGGCGGCGATCCTGCGGCGGAACATGCTGATCTACGGGGTGGGCGGCGTGGTGCTGCCGTTCGTGGGGATCAAGGCCATCGACGTGGTGCTGGTGGCCCTGAGCCTGGCCTGATCCTCCCTGCGGCGGGACATGTTGAGATACGGGTGAGAGTCGCAGATGAGCGAGACGCGGCCTGACCCGGACGCCCTGCTGCGGCGGGTTCAGGCGGAGGAGCGGCGTGGCCGGCGCGGCCGGCTGAAGGTCTGGTTCGGCGCCTCGCCCGGCGTGGGCAAGACCTACGCGATGCTGGAGGCGGCGCGCGCCCGCCAGGCCGAAGGCGGCGAGGTCGTGATCGGCTGGGTCGAGACCCACGGCCGCGCCGAGACCGCGCGGCTGGTGGAAGGCCTGCCGCGGCTGCCGCCGCGCGAGCTCGAGTACCGCGGCGTGCGGCTCGCGGAGTTCGACCTCGACGCGGCGCTCGCCCGCCGCCCCGCGCTGCTGCTGCTCGACGAGCTGGCCCACACCAACGCGCCGGGCTCGCGCCACGCCCGCCGCTTCCAGGACGTGGAGGAGCTGCTCGAGGCCGGCATCGACGTCCACACCACGCTCAACGTCCAGCACCTGGAGAGCCTCAACGACGTGGTCGCCCAGGTCACCGGCGTCGTGCAGCACGAGACGGTGCCCGACCGGCTGCTCGACGACGCCGACGAGGTCGAGTTCGTCGACCTGCCGGCCGAAGAGCTGGAGAAGCGGCTCCACGAGGGCAAGGTCTACGTGCCCGAGCAGGCCGCGCGCGCGGTCCACCGCTTCTTCCGCCGCGGCAACCTGCTGGCGCTGCGCGAGCTGGCGCTGCGCCGCACCGCGCTGCACGTCGACCGCGACGTCCGGGCCTACCGCGCCGACCACGAGATCCGGCAGACCTGGCCGGTGGCCGAACGGGTGCTCGTCTGCGTGCGCCCCAACCCGGAGAGCGAGCGGCTGGTGCGGGCCGCGTGCCGGATGGCCCAGGGGCTGCGCGCCGAGTGGATCGTGGTCTCGGTGGAGAGCCCGTCGCAGCCACCGCTGTCGGCCGGGGAGCGCGAGCTGCTCGCCGGCATCCACAAGCTGGCCGAAGAACTCGGCGCGGAGACCGCCGTGCTGTCGGGCGAACGGGTGGCGCCGACGCTGCTGGCCTTCGCGCGCGAGCGCAACGTGAGCAAGCTGGTCGTCGGCAAGCCGCATCACCCGCGCTGGCGCGACCGGTTGCGCGGTTCGCTGGTGGACGAGATCGTGCGCGGCAGCGGCGAAGTCGACGTCCACATCATCTCGGGAGAACCCGGGGAGGCGCGCCCGGTCTCGCGCGCGACAGGGCCGCCCGTGCGGCCCGACGGCGCGGGCTACGCCTGGGCGCTGGCGGTCGTGGTCGGCTGCACGCTGGCGTGCGCCGCGATGTTCCGCCGCTTCGACAACTCGAACCTGATCATGGTCTACCTGCTGGGGGTGGCCTTCGTCGCCGCCCGCCACGGGCGCGGGCCGTCGGCGCTGGCCGCGGTCGCCGGCGTCGGCTGCTTCGACTTCTTCTGCGTGCCGCCCCACCTGACCTTCGCCGTCGCCGACACCCAGTACCTGGTTACCTTCTTCGTGATGCTGGTCGTGAGCCTGCTGATCAGCAACCTCTCCGTGCGCGTCCGCGCCCAGGCCGTCGCGGCGCGCGAGCGCGAGCAGCGGACCCAGGTGCTCTTCGCGATGTCGCGCGAGCTGGCGGCGGCGCGCAGCGCGGCCGACGTGGCCGACGTGGCGAGCCGCCGGGTGGCGGCCCTGCTGCGTGGCACCACGTCCGTGCTGGTGCCGGCCGCCGAGGGTGGGCTGCACGCGATCTCTGGCGCGATGCCCGCGCCGCGCGAGGTCGCCGTCGCGCAGTGGGCCTTCGAACACGCGCGCCCTGCCGGCCTCGGCACCGACACGTTGCCGGGCGCGTCGGCCGCCTGGCTGCCGCTCGAAGGCGCGGGCGGCGTGCAGGGCGTGCTCGGCGTCAGCCCCGACCCGGCGCTGCTCCCGCTCCACCCCGACCAGCTCGCGACGCTCGCGACGCTGGCCCGCCTCGCGGCCTCGGGCCTGGAGCGCGCGCGGCTTGCCGAGCAGGCGGAACAGGCCCGGGTCGCCGTCGAGGCCGAGCGGCTGCGCTCGACACTGCTCTCGTCTGTGTCCCACGACCTGCGTACGCCGCTCGCGGCGATCGCCGGCTCGGCCAGCACGCTCGTGGGTGACGATGCACTGCCGGAAGCGGATCGCCGCGAGCTGACCCAGGCGATCCACGACGAGGCCTTCCGGCTCAACCGGCTGGTCACCAACCTGCTCGACATGACGCGGCTGGAGAGCGGCGCCGTCGTGCTCGAGCGCGACTGGCACTCGCTCGAGGAACTCGTCGGCGCGGCGCTGGGCCGCCTGGGGCGCACGACGGACGGCTGCCCGGTCGAGATCGCGATCGCGCCGGACCTGCCGCTCGTCTCGGGCGACGGCGTGCTGCTCGAGCAGGTGTTCGTGAACCTGCTCGAGAACGCGCTGAAGTACGGCGCCGGCGTGATCCGGGTCGCGGCGACATCCGAGGCCACGGCGATCCGGGTTTCCGTCGAGGACGACGGGCCCGGCCTGCCCGAGGGCGCGGAGGAGCAGGTGTTCGAGAAGTTCCATCGTGGGGTCCGCGGCGGCCGCGGGTTCGGCCTCGGCCTGCCGATCTGCCGCGCGATCGTCACGGCTCACGGCGGCCGGATGCAGGCGCGTCGCCGCCTTCCGCGCGGCGTCGTCTTCGAGTTCACGCTGCCCCGGCTCGAGCCGCCGCCGCTGCCGGAGCCGGCCCCGTGAGCGCGGACGGCCAGGCGCCGCTCGTGCTCGTCGTGGAAGACGAGCTGCCGGTGCTGCGCTTCCTGCGCGCGTCGCTGGCGGCCCACGGTTATCGGCTGGCCGAGGCGCAGAGCGGCGAAGCGGCGCTGCGCGAGGCGGCGACGCGGGTACCCGACGTGGTGCTGCTCGACCTCGGCCTGCCCGACCTCGACGGGCTCGAGGTCACGACGAGGCTGCGCGAGTGGAGCGGCGTCCCGATCATCGTGCTCTCGGCGCGTGGCCAGGAGCGCGACAAGATCGAGGCGCTCGATGCCGGGGCCGACGACTACCTGACCAAGCCGTTCGCGGTCGGCGAGTTGCTGGCCCGCTTGCGGGTGGCGCTGCGCCACGCCGCGCGCGGCACCGCGGGCCTGGAGCCCTGCGTCGAGATCGGCGAGTTGCGCATCGACCTGGCGGCGCGCCGGGTCAGCCTGGCGGGCGAGGACGTGCGCCTGACCCGCACCGAGTACAACCTGCTGGCGCTGCTCGCGCGCCACGTGGGCAAGGTGCTGACCCACCGCCAGCTCCTGAAGGAAGTCTGGGGCCCCGGCGCCGTCGCGCAGTCCCACTACCTGCGCGTCTACATGGGCCAGTTGCGGCACAAGCTCGAGCGCGACCCCGCGCGTCCCCGCTACCTCTTGACCGAGACGGGCGTCGGCTATCGCCTCGCGGGGGACTGACCGCTCGCCGGGGCAACCGCGGCCCCGGCGAGCAGGAACGGCTCAGGCTAGTTGGAGCACTTCCAGCAGTAGCCGGGCTCCGGGCAGCGGTACTCGCCGCACATCTCCTTCTTCACGCACTTCTTGCCCTTCTTGCACGACTTGTTGCAGTCGTCGCGCTTGTCGGCCGCCCACATGCCGAAGTCGCCGCAGGTGACCTCGGCGGAGCCCTCGGCCTCGGCCATCAGCGTCGCGAAGTCGACCGGCGCCGGAGCCGCCTTGGCGACCGTCACGGGAGCGGCCGGCTGCGGGGCCGCGGCCTCACCCATCGGCGCGAACGCCAGCACCGCCGCGATCGCCGCGACGGCCAGTCTCGTCATCCACTTCATCGAGGCACCCTCCGTGGGGAGATTGTGCGCCTTCGCCCGCCGTCCTGTCGCGGCCCCCGGGCTTACCATTCCGCCGATGCGCACGCTGCCGCCGGCCCTCGCCCTCGCCGTCCTCGCCGTCACCGCTTCCGCCCAGGCGCCCGAGTGGGACCTCGCCCGCGCTCGCGCGATCCTCGACCAGACGGCGGAGCTGCGCCTGGCCCCCGAGCTCTCGGGGCTCGGCCCCGGCGAGCGCACGGCGGTTACCAAGCTGCTCGACGCCGGCGTGCTGATGCAAGCGCTGTACGAGCAGCAGCGCCACCCCCAGGCGCTCGCGTCGAAGGCCGCGCTGGACGCCCGCCATGCCCAGGCGCCCACCGAGCTGACGCGCGCGCTGCGCGACCTCTATCGCCTCAACCAGGGGCCGATCGCGGTCACCCTCGACAACCGCCGCGAGCCGTTCCTGGCGGTGGCGCCGCAGGCGCCCGAGCGCAACGTCTACCCCGCCGGCGCGACGGCCGAGGCGCTCGAGGCGTTCGCGCAGGCCCACCCCGGGCGCCGCGCGGAGCTGTTCGACACCCGCAGCGTCGTGCGCCGCGCCGACGCGGCGTCGATCGCCGCCGACCTCGCGGCGCTCGACCGCCACCCGGTGCTCGACGGGCTGCACCCGGGGCTGCGCGCGCGGCTGCAGGCGCTGCCTCGCGACGGCGGGTTCTACGCGGTGCCGCAGGCGGTCGCCCACGCCGACGAGCTCGTGGCAGCGCATCGCCTGCTGCACGAGGCGGCCGACGCGGTCGAGGACGAGGACCCGGAGTTCGCGGGCTACCTGCGCCACCGCGGCCGCGACCTGCTCGCCAACGACTACGAGGCGGGCGACGCGGCGTGGGTCAGCGGCCACTTCCGCAACCTCAACGCCCAGGTCGGTTCGTACGAGACCTACGACGACGCGCTGTTCGGCGTGAAGGCCTTCTTTTCGCTGTCGCTCCTGAAGAAGGACGCGGAGCGCTCGGCCGCCGTCGCGCAGGCGGTGGGCGGGCTGCAGGCGATCCAGGACGCGCTGCCGGCGCCGCCGCGGCGCGTGCGCGAGCAGATCCCGGTCGGCGTCTACGACGTGATCGCCGACTTCGGCCAGGCCCGCGGCACCAACACCGCGACGATCCTGCCCAACGAGGCGCTGCACGCGCGGCGCTACGGCCGCGTGATCCTGCTGCGCCGCAACGTGATGACCGCGGCCCCGATCCTCGACGCCCAGCTCGCGGCCTTCCGCGCGGCGACCGTGCCCGCGCACCACGCGGAGCTTCACGGCGACGCCGAGTTCCAGCGCACGCTGTGGCACGAGGTCGGGCACTACCTCGGCGTCGACCGCACCGCCGACGGCCGCGACCTCGACGCGGCGCTGCAGGGCGCCGCCGACCTGCTCGAGGAGATGAAGGCCGACCTCGTCTCGCTGTTCGCGGGTCCGGCGCTGCGCGCGCGGGGCTACTACGACGACGCGGCCCTGAAGGCGCTCCACGCCGCCGGCGTGCGGCGCACGCTGCAGAACAACCGCCCGCGCCGCGACCAGCCGTACCAGACGATGCAGCTCATGCAGCAGAACTGGTTCCTGGAGCACGGGCTGCTCTCGTGGCAGGGCGACGCGCTCGCGATCCGCCACGAGCGGTACCCGGAAGTGGTCGCCGCGCTGCTGAAGGAGGTGCTGGACGTGCAGCACGCCGGCGACCGGGCGCGGGCCGAGGCGTTCGTCGCGCGCTGGACGGGGTGGAGCGAGCGCCACGAGGCGCTGGCGGCGAAGCTGCGGGCGGCCGGCGGTCCGCGCTTCCGCCTGGTCCGCTACGGGGCGCTGGGCGAGTAGCGGCTAACGCCGCTCGCGCAGCTCCCAGATCCCGACCGTGCCGGACAGCTCGTTGGAGACGAGCAGCAGCGCTTCACCGGTCGGGCTGTCGGCGGCGTCGACGAACCACAATCCCTCGGGGCCGAGGTCGCCGCCGCCGTTCACCACGTCGCGCCCGTGGAACAGCCGCACGAAGCGCGGGCGCAGCGGATCGCTCACGTCGAAGGCGGCGATCGCGGACGCGCGCTCGAGGCCCACGAACACGTAGTGCCGGTCACCGACGACGCCGGCGGCCAGCCCCTCGGGCTCCGGCCCCTTGTCGTCGCTGCGGGAGTCGCGAACGCCACTGACGTTGTCGGCATTGAAGAAGGCAGGCAGGAGGCGGGCCATCGCCTGCTCGATCTGGTCGCCGCTGTCCCACACGAGCGCGCCGTCCGCGTCCCAGACCGAGAACGAGCGGGCCCCGAACGAGTGGAGCTGGTCCCAGTCGCCGTCGCCGTCGGTGTCGCCGCGGGTGCGGTCGACCTTGAGCCGGCCCAGGTTCTCAGGCTTCTGGAGTTCCGCCGCGTCGGGGAACGCGGTCGGGTCGAGCTTCAGCTCGCCGACGGTGATCGTCTCGAGGCCGCACTCCCAGTCGCGCCCTTCGCCCTCGTTGGCGGTGAACAGCCAGGTGCGCCCGCCGATCGTCGCCGCGCGGATCACGTCCGGCTGGTACTGGCCCCACACGGGCCACGGCCGGATGCGGATGCCGCCGTCGACGTCGGAGGCGTCGAACCCCATCCCGGGCCGCGAGTGGTCCTTCTCCCCGAGCGGCACGATCCGCGTGACCTTCGCGGCCGCGACGTCGATCACGGCCAGCGCGTTGTTCTCCTGCAGCGTCGCCCACGCGGTGCGGCCGTCGTCCGAGATGGCGATGAACTCGGGCTCGACGTCCTGGGCGAGCGAAGCGCCGGGGCCGGACAGGCGCAGTCCCGGCACGTCCGCCGCGGCGAAGGCGCCGAAACCGGCGATGCGCGCGGTCGCGTGCTCGGGTCCGCGCGAGACGTCGATCACCGCGATGCCGCCTTCGGGATCGCGCCCCGGCGCGCAGTAGTCGTCGGGCTCGCCCTCGAGCGCCGCCAGCACCGTGTTGCCGTCCGGCGTGAAGCGCACCATGTCCGGCAGCGCGCCGACAGCCACCTTCGAGAGGCGATTGCCGTCGGCGTCGATGAAGAGCACCGCGCCCGGGGCGGTCTTGGTCGGGCCCGGCAAGGCGACCGCGATCCGGCCGTGGGACGTGGTGACGCTGGTCGGTCCGGTGCTCTCGTCGCGGAAGTCGAGCGTCTTGACGAGCCGCGGCGCGCGCGGGTTCGCGAGGTCGACGATGTCGAGGCGCCGGGCGTCGGCGCTGGTCGTGAACATCCGCTTCGAAACCGGGTCGTAGGCGCTGATCTCGGCGGCGGCGGTGTCGACGATGCCGGTCGAGTAGCGACCGAGCAGGACCACCTCGAGCCCGGGATCGGCGGCCAGCGCCGGAGCTGCGAATAGCGCAGCGAGCGCGAAGGAGGGAAGGCGCATCGTGAGCAATCCTACGCCTGCCCGACCTGGGCCCCAGGACCGAACCGGGCGGGCGGCGCGGCGCCCGCGCGCCCCAGGAGCAACAGGACGTCCACGACCTCCTGGCCGAGGATCTCGAACTCCCGGGCCTGTTCGGCGACGTAGGCTTCGAACAGGGCGCGGTCCTCGGGGTGTCGCCGGGCCAGCGCCTCGGCCCGCGCTCGAATCGCTTCGAACATCGCCCGGTGCTCGTCGGTCCGGTTGGCGCCGGCCTCCTGCGCCTCCCCGAGGACGCCGAACCCCGCGCGAGCGATGGCGTTCGCCAGTTCTCCGCGGGTCTGGTTGTAGGCCGCGTTGCGGCTGGCGGTGCCGTCGGCGACGTACACCGCGTCCATGATCACCCGCCCTCCGGGAGCCAGCCAGGCGTCGAGGCGGCGCAGGGTCGTCTCCTCATCACCCAGGACTGGACCCACGGCCCCGAGCACGACGATGTCGAAGGGGCCCGCGCCTGCCCAGTCGCGGATGTCCGCCACCTCGAAGCGGCAGCGCTCCGCCAGTCCCAGGGCCTCCGCCCGCTGCCGCGCCCGTTCCACGAAGGCGGGCATGCCGTCCACACCGAGCGCCACCCAGGGATGCCGCTGGAGCAGGTGGAGCGCGACCGACCCCTTCCCGCACCCCAGGTCGAGCACGCGCGCCGCAGCGGGGAGGCCACCGTGGCCGGACAGCAGTTCCTCGATCAGCGCGGGCGACGCACCCAGGTCGTCGAGATCCTGGAGCAGCTCCGGGAGGTACGGCAGGAGGCGCAGGTCGTTCCCGTCGAGAGAGGCCAGGATCGACAGTTGGAGATCGGACAAGGTTCCCCCGCGAGACCGCTCCAGTCTACGCGCCGCTCTGCTAACGTCCCGATCTTCACCGAGCGGCATCGTCCTTTTCCGCCGGAGTGACCCCTGATGAAACAGACTCTCGTCGTGGCGGTCCTGGCTCTCGCGCCCGTGGTGGGGGCGCAGGACTACGACCTCGTGCTGAACCACGGCCGCGTGATCGACCCGGAGACCGGGCTCGATGCCGTTCGCCACGTCGGCATCCGCAACGGGCGCATCGAGGCGGTGTCCGAGCGCCCGCTGCAGGGGGCGCGGACGCTCGACGTCGCCGGGCACATCGTCGCGCCCGGGTTCGTCGACCTCCACGGCCACGGCCAGAGCATCCTGGCCGGGCGAGTGCAGGCGCTGGACGGCGTCACGACGTCGCTGGAGCTCGAAGGCGGCGTGCTGCCCGTGGCGGCCTTCTACGAGAAGCGCGCGAGGGAAGGGCGGCCGATCCACTACGGGACGGCCGCGGGCTGGGCCCACGCCCGCATCGCGGCGTTCACGGGTGACGAGGCGCGGCCCGACCTCGACTGGTTCTTCGGCCACTTCGGCGACCGCGGATGGCAGGAGACGCTGGCCGACGGCGACCGCCTCGAGCGGATCCTGAAGCTCGTCTCGCAGGGTCTCGACGAAGGCGGTCTCGGCGTCGGCGTGTTGCTCGGCTACGCGCCGAAGTCCGGGCGCAAGGAGTACCACGCCGTCAATGCGCTCGCCGCCGCGCGCGGTGTGCCGACGTTCACGCACGCGCGCTACCTGAGCGTCACCGAGCCGACCAGCTCCTTCGAGGGCTATCAGGAGATGGTCGCGGTCGCCGCGGCCACCGGCGCCCGGATGCACGTGTGCCACCTGAACTCGATCAGCGTGACCGACGTCGAAGCCATCGCCGACATGATCGCGAAGGCCCAGGCCGCCGGCGTCAGGCTGTCGGTGGAGGCCTATCCCTACGGAGCGGGCGCCACCGGCATCGGTGCCGCGATGTTCCGCGGAGACGGCTGGCGCGAGCGCATGGGCGGGATCGACTACTCCGCGTTCACGCTCGACGGCCAGCCCCTCGACCGGCAACGCTTCGACGAGCTGCAGGCGAATGCGCCGGGCACGGGCATCGTGGTCCACTTCCTCGACGTCGAGCATCGCGAGGACCACCGGCGTTTCCTCGACCGCTCGGTCCTGTTCCCGGGCGGGGCGATCGCCTCGGACGGCGGCGATTGGGAAGTGGACGGCAAGCCCGTGGCCGACGACACCTGGCCGCTGCCCGCGGCCGCGCAGTCGCACCCGCGCAGCGCCGGCACCTTCGCCCGTTTCCTGCGCGTCTACGCCCGCGAGCGCCAGGCGCTGAGCTGGCTCGAGGCGATCGCCAAGGCGAGCCTGTACCCCGCTCGCGTGCTCGAGGAGTCGGTGCCGCAGATGCGGAAGAAGGGCCGCCTCCAGGCGGGCATGGACGCGGACATCGTCGTCTTCGATCCGGAGACCGTGTCCGATCGCGCCACGTTCGCCAGGCCCGCGCAGACCTCGGTCGGCTTCCGCTACGTGCTGGTGAGCGGCCAGGTGCTGGTCGACGCCGGCGTGCTCCTCACCGACCGCCTGCCGGGCCAGCCGATCCGCCGCGATTCGGTACGGTGAGAGGGATCACCGCACCGCTCCCGCGACGGCAGCGGGCTGCTCCGCCTGTGCGTCGACCCAGTCCCACATCTCGGTGCCGCGCTTGAGCAGGGCGGGGACGTCTTCGCGGGCGAGGTAGCGCTCGTCCAGGAGCTTCAGCACTTCCGTCGTGAAGCGGCCGAGGTACTCGTCGCGACTCCGGTACCGCGCCGCGATCGTGGTCCTCGTGAACGGCGCGATCGAGCCGACGAAACTCGCGCGGTAGTCCGGGAACCCGATCGCCGGGGCGCGCAGGTTCCAGCCGGTGAAGGTCGCCAGGGGCGCGGAGAGGAACGGCATCCGGACTCCCGCACGCTCGTTGCCGTCAGCGTCCACCTGCGGGACCAGCACCCCGTACGTGCCCAGCACCTGCGGCGGCTCGCTGCGGCCGTCGACACGGAAAGGCGCGTACGCGAATGCCGGGGCGCCCGCCAGCGTCGAGGGGGAAACGAGGGTGCCGTCCGCGATCCGGGGATAGCGGCTGGCCGGAGGCTCCGTCCCGTGCTTCACCCAGGCGTCGAGCGCGTCGACGAGGGCGTGGGTCAGCGGCCAGTAATCGAGCGGGTTCCGCAAGCGCTGGACGCTCGCAGGTAGCTCGGGAGGGAACGGGCCTCCGATGTGACCGTGCCCGGCGAGCGCGTAGATCCGCGTCGTCGGTGGCAGGGCGACGTCGGCCATGCCGTCGGGCGTCGTGTGGATCAGCGATCCGCCCCGCGACCAGTACTCGTAGGCCGTGTTCATGTAGAAGATCTTCGGGACGACGTTCCCCGCGACGGCCCGGTCGAGCAGTCCCGCCGTCCGTCCGGTGGCCGGGTCGGTGGTGGGCAGGTCGGTGAACGGGAAGACGTCGACGGGGTAGAACGCGGGCGCCAGCGGCTGCGCGTCCCGCGACGGCTGCGCGAAGCGGTGATTGAAGTTTCCGCGACCGGCGCCCGCGACGTGCACGAGCATCGCGTCGAAGACCTGGCGCCCTTGTTCGTCGGCGTTGAACCCGTCGTGGAGGAAGTGGCGCAGGAAGCGGCCGCTCTGCGAGATGCCGAAGCCGTACGCGGCCTCGACCGGAGCCAGGGCGTCGGGATCGTGCTTCAGATAGGAGACGAAGTCGCGCACCGCCGCGAAGCCCGTGCCGACGATCGCGGGGTCGGCGGCGGTGTACACGATCTCGTAGATCCGGCCCGGCTGGAAGGCGCCGTCCTTCGCGATCGTCGTGTCGCTCGTGAAGCGCCACTGGCTGCGCGGGATCGTCCGCCGCGGTGCCGTCACGTCATCGCGCTCGGTCAGCACGTTGGCGGGGTCCGCGCGATCGGCGACCGGGTAGCCGGTGCCCCCGATCGCGCCGACGATCACGTGCCCGATCGGGTGTTCGTCGGTCGCGGCCTCCACGACGAAGTCCGAGCGCACGAGGCCGCGGACGCCGCGGGCCACGGGCGGGTACAGGCGCAAACGCCCGGCCTCCGGCCGCACGTCGAACTGCCAGCCCAGCCAGGCAAGGGTGTAGCCGCGCCGGAGCAGGAACTCGTCCCGCGCAGGGTCCGCGCCGCGTCCCAGCCCGCCGCGGTTGGGGATCTCCAGGTGCAGCGTCCGGTTGCCGCCCCAGGCGGGACGGAGCAGGACCAGGTCGGCGGCCATCTCCGTGCGGTCCGCCTTGTCGAGGTCGGCGATGGCCCGGTTGCGGGGGTTCGCGGGATCGAGCGAGAAGTGGACCCGGGCCTCGATCCGCTCGTATCCGAAGGCGATGCCGGTCCGCGAGGTGACCTCCACGCGGACCACGCGGGCCGAAGCCGGAAGAGACAGGCACAGCAGGCTGAGTGCGACGGCACGGCGGATCATGTGCGACCTCCTCTCGTCGACCGGCCTGGGCCCGGGGGCGGACCGGCGAGGCCGAGTTTGCGCCATCGAGGAGGTCGCGCGAGCCCGGTCGTGGGCGTGCCCGGGCCCTGCTAGGCTCTGCGCCACGCGCATGAACGCCCCCGCGGGCGCGATGGACGCCCTGGCCGGCGCGGTCCTCGACCGCAAGTACCGCCTCGAGCAGCCGCTGGGCCGTGGTGGCATGGGGGCCGTGTTCCTCGCCACCCACCTCGGCACCGAGCGCCCCGTCGCGCTCAAGGTGATCGCCCCCGAGCACGCGGCGCGGCCCGAGTTCCTCGAGCGCTTCCGCCGCGAGGCCCGCTCGCTCGGCCGGCTGCGCCACCCGAACGTCGTCGACGTCACCGACTTCGGCGTCGCCGACCACGACGGCGCGGCGCTGCCCTACCTGGTGATGGAGCTGCTCGACGGCGTCAGCCTGGCCGACGTCGTCGGCGAGCCGCAGCCGCTGTCCTTCGTCGTCGAGGTGGTCGACCAGGTGACGAGCGCGCTGCACGAGGCCCACGCGGCCGGCATCGTGCACCGCGACCTGAAGCCCGAGAACCTGTGGCTCGAACCCGACCGCCGCGGCGGCTTCCGGGTCAAGGTGCTCGACTTCGGCCTCGCCCGCCTCGCCGGCGACGACGATGCGCGGCCCACCACGCCGGTTGCGCCTGTGGCGCCGGTGACCGCCGGGGCCACGCTCGGACTCGCCGACGAGGCGACGCTGCTGGCCCCTGCCGACCTCGAGGACCGGGAGACGCTGGTCCGGCCCGGCTCGGACGAGGGCGCCGGCATGACGCGGATCGGCACGCTGCTCGGCACGCCGGCCTACATGTCGCCCGAGCAGGCGAAAGGACAGCCGCCGACGCCGGCCTCCGACCTCTACAGCCTCGGCGTGCTGTGCTGGCGACTGCTCGCCGGCCGCGCCCCGTTCGCGGGCTCGATCGACGACGTTCTGCGCCAGCACCGCGAGGCGCCGGCCCCTTCGCTGCGCGCGGTGCGCCGCGACGTGCCGAAAGCCGTCGACGAGTTGCTCTCGCAGGCGCTCGACAAGGATCCGGCGCGTCGGCCCGTGTCGGCCGCCGCCTTCGCTGCCGCGCTGCGCGCGCGCGCGGAGAGCGGCCCGGCCTTCGTCCAGCGCGTGTTCGGCCTGATCGCGACCTCGCCGGGCCCGTTCCTGCGCGTCTCTCTGCTGGCCCACGCGCCGATGCTGGCGCTCGCCGTCGGCCTGCTGCTGCTGGCGCTGCCGGCGGCCCTCGGCGCCCCGCTCCCGGTCCAGCCGCCCCACGCGGGGATCGCCTTCATGGCGCTGATCCTCGCCTGGATGGCGGCGATCGCGGCCAACGGCGCCCTCTGCGAGCCGCTGATCGCGCAGTTGCTGGTGGCGCCGCTGCGGCCGCCGCGCCTCGACCTGCTGTTCCAGGGCGCGCGCTCGCGCGCCGGCGCCTACGGCCGCACGCTGGCCGGCTACCTCGGCTCGGTCGCGGTGATCGTGGCGCCGGCGCTGGTGCCGATCCCGCGCGGCCACCCGGCCCGCTACGCCGTGCTGGCGATCACCGTCGCGTACCTGATCTGGGTGGTCTCCGTCTACGACCGCTACATGTTCACCGCGCAGGTGGTGGTGATGGAGGGCCTGGAGCGCCACGCCGCGCGCGAGCGCTCGCGACAGCTCGCGCGCGAGGCCCACGCGCGGCTCAAGCATCTGGAGACGGCGGGCACGCTGCCGGTCGTCTTCGCGTCGATCGTGGTCTCGGTGGCCGGCATGACCGTGCTCGGCCGCGTGCACCGCGAGCTGGGACTGCTGGTCGCCCTGGGCCTGTTCGCGCTCGGCTTCGTCGCCTTCTCCGTGTTCGTCGCGCCGGTCTTGTCGACCTCGCTGGCGCTGCTCTACTTCCGCGTACGCGAGTCGCTCGGCGAGCCGCTCGGGGACATCCTCGAGCGCTACGAGCGGGTCGCGCTGCCCGAAACCGCGTGGCCGCGCCGGTTGCGCGACCGCCTCGTCCAGGACATCACAATCGCCCGCACCCGGGGAGGACCCTGACCATGCAGACCCGGATCGCCCTGCTGACCCTGTGCAGCCTCGCTCTCTCCGCCGGCAGCCTGTCGGCCGAGGAGCGGCCCGGCTCCGACTTCGCGGGGCTCTCCTACCGGGCGGTGGGGCCCTCCCGCGGCGGCCGCGTCACCGCCGTCGCCGGCCACCGCGCCCAGCGCTCGACCTTCTACATGGGAGCGACGGGCGGCGGCGTCTGGAAGACGACCGACGACGGCATCACCTGGCGCAACGTCTCCGACGGGTTCTTCGCGAGCCCCTCGATCGGCGCCATCCGCGTCGCCGACTCGAACCCCGACGTGGTCTGGGTGGGCACGGGCTCCGACGGCCTGCGCAGCAACGTGATCATCGGCAAGGGCGTCTACAAGTCGACCGACGGCGGGGCGACCTGGACCCACCTCGGCCTCGAGAAGACGGGAAGCATCGGCGCCGTGCTGATCCATCCCGAGAACCCCGACCTCGTCTACGTGGCCGCCATCGGCAACCCGTTCGCGCCCAACCCCGAGCGCGGCGTGTTCCGCACCCGCGACGGCGGCAAGAGCTGGCAGAAGGTGCTGTTCGTCTCCGAGCGGACCGGCGCCGTCGACCTCGAGTTCGCTCCCGACGATCCGCGCCTGATCTACGCCACGCTGTGGCGCGCCGAGCGCAAGCCCTGGACGATCATCTCCGGCGGCGAGGAAGGCGGCGTCTACAAGTCGAGCGACGGCGGCGACACCTGGGTCGAGCTCACGAAGGGGCTGCCGACCGGCCTGCGCGGCAAGGCCGACCTCGCGGTGACGCCGGCCGATCCGAAGCGCGTCTACGTGCTGATCGAGGCGCCGGGCAAGGCGGGCGGCCTCTACCGCTCCGACGACCGCGGCGCGAGCTTCACGCAGGTGACCGACTTCCAGCCGATCCGCAACCGCCCCTTCTACTACACCAATCTCGAGGCGCACCCGACGCAGCCCGACACGCTGTGGGGGATGGCCGAGGGCCACTGGAAGTCCGAGGACGGCGGCAGGACCTGGCGGGCGCAACGCGTGCCGCACGGCGACAACCACGACCTGTGGATCAACCCGGACGACCCGCGGATCCAGATCCAGGCCAACGACGGCGGCGCCAACGTGACGAGGGACGGCGGCGCGACCTGGTCGACGCAGCACAACCAGCCGACCGCCGAGCTGTACCAGGTGGACGTCGACGACGCCTTCCCCTACCGGCTCTACGCCGGCCAGCAGGACAACACGACGGTCTCGGTGCCCAGCCAGCCGCCGCGCGAGATGCCGGGCGGCCCGACGGCGCTGTGGGAACAGCACGGCGGCTGCGAGACGGGGCCGGCAATCCCCAGGCCCGGCGACCCGGACGTCGTCTACGCCAACTGCAAGGGCCGCTTCGGCGTCTACAACCGGCGCACCGGACAGGAGCAGCAGTACTACGTCGGCTTCGAGAACCTCTACGGCACCAACCCGAAGGATCTGAAGTACCGCTTCCAGCGGGTGGCCCCCGTCGCCGTGTCGCCGCACGACCCGAACCGCGTCTACCACGGCTCGCAGTTCGTGCACGTGAGCGAAGACGGCGGGAAGACGTGGCGCACGATCTCGCCCGACCTCACGGCCTTCACGCCCGAGACGCAGGTCGTCTCCGGCGAGCCGATCACCCGCGACGGGACGGGCGAAGAGCACTTCAGCGTCCTCTACGAGATCCAGGAGTCGCCGCTCGAGCGGGGCGTCGTCTGGGCCGGGGCCAACGACGGGCCGATCCACGTGACGCGCGACGGCGGCGCGACGTGGACCAACGTCACGCCGCGCGACCTCGGCCCCCACGGCCGGGTGCAGACGATCGAGGCCTCGCCTCACCGCAGGGGCAAGGCCTACGCGTCGATCCTGCGCTATCAGCTCGGCGACTTCGCTCCCTACGCCTACCGGACCGAGGACTACGGCGCCACCTGGACGAAGATCACGACCGGCATCCCTGCCGACTTCCCCGTGCGCGTGGTGCGCGAGGACCCGGCGCGTCCCGGCCTGCTCTACGCCGGCACCGAGTTCGGGATCTTCGTCTCCTTCGACGACGGCGGGCACTGGCAGCCGTTCCAGCTCGACCTGCCGGTGACGCCGGTCACCGACATCAAGCGCGTCGGCGACGACCTGGTCCTGTCGACCATGGGGCGCGGCTTCTACATCCTGTACGACGTCTCGCCGCTGCACGAGTTCTCGGACGCGACGCGCGCCGCCGCGATCCACCTGTTCGCGCCGCGCCCGGCGCTCCGCCTGCACCGCGGCAGCTTCGCGGAGTTCCCCCGGGAGCGGGACCCCGCGGACCCCGACTACCCGCCCGCGGGCGCCAACATCCACTACTCGCTGCGCAACGACCTGCCCGGCGAGCTGCGGCTCGAGATCCTCGATGCCGGCGGCAAGGTGGTCCAGGCGTTCTCCAGCGAGGCCGCGGGCGAGCAGGAGTCCGCCGCGGCCCCCGGCATGCGCGAGCCGCGGCGCGAGCGGCAGGGCACTCCGCGCCTCGACAAGGACGCCGGCCTCCACCGCTTCACGTGGGACCTGCGCGCTCCGGGGCCCTGGGACGCGAACCCGCTCCGCTCCGGGCGCCGCGGGCCGCTGGTGCCGCCGGGGACCTATCAGGCACGGCTGGTGGCGGGCGACGTTGTGAAGGCCGTGCGCTTCGAGGTGCGCCTCGACCCGCGGGTCGAGAAGGAAGGCGTCGGCGTGGCGGACGTCTTGGCCCAGCACGCGCTGGCGCTCCAGGCCCGCGACGCGCTCTCGCAGGCGCGGCGGCTCTCCGCGGACGTGGCCGCAGCCCTGAAGGCGGAGAAGGACCCGGTGCGCCAGGCCCGACTGACGACCATTCGCGACGCCGTGGCGACGGCGCCGGAGCGCTACTCGCGCCCGATGCTCGCGGACCAGCTCGAGTATCTCTACACGAACCTGATCCGCGCCGATCAGCGGCCCGGCCAGGACGCCTCGACGCGCTTCGCCGAGCTCCAGGCGCTGCTCGCGCGGCAGCAGGCCGCGTTCGAGGAGCTGGGCGCCGGGCGCTAGCGCCTTCGCCTGCCACCGGGGAGGAACATGAAGAACCCTGTCGCCGTCGCCCTGCTCGTCGCCGCGCTCGCTCCGGCCGCGCGGGCCGAGGCTCCGACTCCCGAGTCGGTGATCGGCTTCGCCCCGGGAACCGATCGCAAGCTGGCCGACTTCGGGCAGATCCACGAGTACTTCCGGCGCCTCGACGCGGCCTCCGACCGCTTGAAGCTGGTGGAGTTCGGCACAAGCGAAGAGGGCCGGCCGCTGTTGGTCGCCTTCATCTCTTCCGAGCGGAACCTGAAGGCGCTCGACCGCCACCGCGACGTCGCGCGGCAGCTCGCCCTCGGCCGCGGCCTCGACGAGAAGCAGGCGCGGGCGCTCGCCGAAGAGGGCCGCGCGATCGTGTGGATCGACAACGGCCTGCACGCGACCGAAGTGGCGCCGGCCCAGCACGCCCCCGAGCTCGCCTACAAGGTGATCACAGACGACAGCAAGGCGATGCGCGACGTGCGCGAGAACGTGATCCTCGCGCTCGTGCCCTGCATCAATCCCGACGGGCTCGAGAAGGTCGTCGCCTGGTACCGGAAGAACCTCGGCACGCCGTTCGAGGTGGCGCCGCTGGTCGAGCTGTACCAGCTCTACGCGGGCCACGACAACAACCGCGACTGGTACATGTTCAACCTGGCGGAGTCGCGGGCCGTCGCCCGCCAGCTCTACCACGAGCTGCACCCGCAGCTCGTCTACAACCAGCACCAGACGGCGCCGTTCCCCGCCCGCATCTTCGTGCCGCCGTTCGCGGACCCGATGAACCCCAACATCCCGCCGCTGGTGGTGCGCGGGATCCAGGAGGCGGGCACCGCCATCGCGGCGCGGCTGGAGCGGCAGGGCAGGCCCGGCGTGCTGTCGCGAATCGCGTTCGACGCGTGGTGGAACGGCGGGCTGCGCACCGCGCCCTACTTCCACAACCAGATCGGCATCCTGACCGAGACTGCGCTGTGGCGCTACGCGACGCCGCGCACGTACGACCCGGCGAAGCTGCCGAAGGCCTTCCGCGACGGCACTCCGACCCAGACGCCGACCATGTTCCACCCGCTGCCGTGGACGGGCGGCGCGTGGCGGCTGCGCGACGCGATGGACTACGTGCGCGAGGCCTCCCTCGCGGTCCTCGAGCTCGCCGCCGAGCGCCGCTTCGAGTGGCTGTTCGGGCGCTGGCAGATGGCGCGCGACCAGATCGCCGCCGGCGAGCGTGGCGGGCCGTTCGCCTACGTGATCGCGGCGGCGCAGCGCGATCCCGGCGCCGCGCGGCGGCTGGTCGAGGCGCTGCGCGCCGGCGGCGTCGAAGTGTCGGTGGCGAAGACCGCGTTCCGGGCCGGCGACCGCGAGTACGCCGCGGGCGCGCACGTCGTGCCGATGGCGCAGGCGTTCCGCGCGTTCGCCAAGGACCTGCTGGAGCCGCAGAAGTACCCGGCGCGCGCCGGGGCCCAGCCGTACGACATCACCGGCTGGACGCTGCCGCTGCAGATGGGCGTCGACGGCGCGTTCGTGGCGGCGCGCTTCGAGGCGGACCTCGCGCCCCTCGTCGCGCTCGAGCCGCCGCCCGCCGCGTTCGGCGCCGGCATCTCCGGCGGAGGCGGGATGCTGATCGTCGACGCAGCGTCGCCGGTGGCCCACCTCGTCGCACGCCGCGCGCTGGCCGGTGGGGCGCGGGTGTCGCGCTTCGAGGCGGCCGTCGACGCGGGCGGCCGCACCTTCGCTCCCGGCGCGTTCGCGATCGAAGGCGGCGACCGCAAGGCACTCGCGGAGCTGGCCGCCGGGCGTGGCGCCGCGGGTGTCGCGGTGGCCGCGCTGCCGGAGGGCGCGCGCCGCGCGCTCGCGTCGAAGCGGGTCGGGCTGCTGAAGCCCTGGACCGCCTCGATGGACGAGGGCTGGACCCGCTTCCTGCTGGAGCGGCTGGAGGTGCCGTTCACGAGCGTGCGCGACGAGGACGTGCGCGCCGGCGGTCTCCTCGCGAAGTTCGACGTGCTGGTCGTGCCCGACATGGCGCGCAACACGCTGCTCCACGGCCACCGCGCAGGCGACGTGCCGCCCGAGTTCGCGGGCGGCCTCGGTCTCGAGGGCGCGCTCGAGCTGCGGCGCTTCGTCGAGCAGGGCGGCAGCCTGGTCGCGCTCGACTCCGCGGGCGAGTTCGCGCTCGAGTTGTTCCCGCTGCCGGTCCGCAACGTGGTGGCGGGCGTGGCCCGCAGCGACTACGCGGCGCCGGGTTCGCTGCTGCGCGCCCGCTTCGACGTCGCCCACCCGCTGGCGTGGGGCCTGGCGTCGGAGGTGGCCGTGTTCGTCGAAGGCGGCCCGGTGCTCGACGTGCTGGCGGACGACGACGAGCCCGGCGCGGAGGCGACCGGGCCGCGGCCGGCCTTCGTCGGGCGCTTCGCGGACAAGGACGTCCTGGCCTCGGGCTTCCTGCACGGCGAGAGCCGGATCGCGGGCAAGGGCGCACTCGTGGAGGTCCCGTTCGGCCGCGGCCGCGTGGTGCTCACCGGCTTTCGCCCCCAGTTCCGCGCCCAGTCCTGGGCCGGCTACAACGCGCTGCTGAACGCGCTCTGGTAGCCGCCGGGAGTTGACGCCGGGGGGCGGGCGCCTTCACACTCCGCCCGCTTTCCCGGAGGTCCATTGGTCTTCAACTCGCTCACGTTCGGGGTGTTCTTCGCCCTCGTGCTGGCGTTCCACCACGCCCCGGGCGTGTCGTGGCGCGCGAAGAAGGTGGCGCTGCTGCTCGCGAGCTACCTCTTCTACGCGGCGTGGAACCCGCCTTTCGTCGCGCTGCTCTGGATCTCGACGTTCATCGACTGGCAGGTGGCGAAGCGCATCCACACCGCCGAGAGCCGCGGTGCGCGCCGGAGCTGGATGCTGGTCAGCGTCTTCGCCAACCTCGGCATCCTCGGCTACTTCAAGTACGGCGGTTTCCTGCTCGCGAACTGGCAGGCGTTGATGCGGTCTCTGGGCGTCGAGTGGCAGGCGCCGACGTGGGACATCGTGCTGCCGGTCGGCATCTCGTTCTACACGTTCCAGACGATGGCGTACTCGCTCGACGTCTACCTGCGCCGAGCCGAGCCGACGAAATCGCTGCTCGACTTCAGCCTGTTCGTCACCTTCTTCCCGCAGCTCGTCGCCGGCCCGATCGTGCGGCCCGTCGACCTGGTGCCGCAGTTCGCCGCGCCGCCGGCCCCGGTGCCGGGCCGCTTCGCGTGGGGCCTGTCGCTGATGACGCTCGGGATGTTCCAGAAGGTCACGGTCGCCGACGGCCTGCTCGCCCCCGCGGCCGACGCGGTCTTCGGCGCGGGGCAGGCGCTGCACTGGAGCGACGCCTGGCTCGGCACGCTCGCCTTCTCGGGCCAGATCTTCTGCGACTTCGCCGGCTACTCGACGATCGCGATCGGCAGCGCGTTGTGCCTCGGCTTCTCGATCGGCGACAACTTCCGCTACCCCTATGCCGCGGTCGGCTTCTCCGACTTCTGGCGGCGCTGGCACGTCAGCCTCTCCACGTGGCTGCGCGACTACCTCTACGTGCCGCTCGGCGGCAACCGCAAGGGCCCGGGCCGCACCTACGTCAACCTGATGCTCACGATGCTGCTGGGCGGGCTGTGGCACGGCGCGTCGTGGAACTTCGTGGTGTGGGGCGGCCTGCACGGCCTGTACCTCGCGGTCGAGCGCTTCGTGCGCGAGCGCGTCGGGCCCAACCGATTCGCGCACACGTGGCTGGCCCAGGTCGCGCTGGCGATGCTCACCTACTTCCTCGTCAACCTGACCTGGGTCTTCTTCCGGGCTCGCGAGTTCGGAACGGCGTGGGGCATGGTGCGCTCGATGCTCACCTTCGGCGACGGAGCGCGGGTGCTGCCCACCGCGGACGTGGCGCTGGTGATCGGCACCGTCTTCGCGATCCTGCTGGCGCACGGGCTGATGCGCGAGCGCCGGCTCGAAGACGTGGCCGCCCGCGCGCCGTGGTGGCTGAACGCGCTCGTCGTCGGGGCGATGCTGTTTTCGGTCGTGATTTCCCAGGGCTCTTCCAATGCCTTCATCTACTTCCAGTTCTGAGCCGAAGGGGCTGGGCAGCCCCCAGCAGCACTCGCCCCTGCGCGACGTCCCCGCCGGGCCGTGGCCGCGGATCGCCTGGGCGGGCGTGCTCGTCTTCGCCCTGCTGCTCGGCGGCTGGGAGGCGTACTGGCGCAGCCAGTGGTTCCGCCCGTCGTACCGCAACAGCGACGGGCTGTGGGCGCTGACCCACGAGCGCATCGCCAGCGAGGGCGGCCGCGGCACGCTGATCGTCAGCTCCTCGCGGCTGCTGTTCGACGTCCACCTCGAGGCGTGGCGCGAGGAGACGGGCCAGCTCCCGATCCAGCTCGGGCTCGAGGGCACCAGCCCGCGGCCGTTCCTGTCGCAGGTGGCGCGCGAGACGAACTTCTCGGGGCTGGTCGTCGTCGGCGTGACGCCGCCGCTGTTCTTCCCCCCGCCGCGCGGCGAGCGGATGTCGGCGCTGGCGCTGACGAAGCAGTGGAGCCCCGCCGACCGCTGGAGCCAGCACCTCTCGATGCGGTTCGTGGAGCCGTACTTCGCCTTCTACGACCCGGACACCGCGCTGTTCACCGTGATCCGCCGCCAGGCGTGGCCCGCGCGCGCGGGGCTTGAGCCGCGGATGCCGCGCGTGCGCAAGCTGTCGACCACCCGCATCACGCGCCAGAACGACATGTGGGACCGCGTCGAGCGCGACCCCGCGTACCAGAAGATCGCCCGCGACACCTGGCTCGCCTTCCTGAACGCGCCGCGCCCCAATGTGCCGCCCGAGGTGCTCAAGAAGGGGTTCGAACAACTGCTGGCCGAGGTCGGCGAAGACGTGCGGCGGATCCGCGCCCGCGGCGGCGAAGTCGTGTTCGTGCGCCCGCCGTCGAGCGGCCCGTTCCTGGCGGCCGAGAACGGGGGCTTCCCGCGCGAGCGCACGTGGGAGCCGCTGCTGCAGGCGACGAACGCCGTCGGCATACACTTCGAGGATCACGCGGACCTCGGCGACGTGGAGCTGCCGGAGTGGTCGCACATCCGGGCGGCCGACACCGACCGCTTCACGCGGGCCCTGGTCCGCCACGTGCGTGCGGCGCTCGTGGCGAAAGGCACCCCGCGCGAGGAGCTGGGCCGATGACGATCCTGGTTGCGCTCGACCTGTCCGAGCCCGCGGAGCGGGTGCTCGACGCCGTGAAGCGGGTCGCGCCCGCGGGTGCCGAGATCTACGTCGTGCACGTGGTCGAGCCCGACCCCGAGTTCGTCGGCTGGAAGACCGGCCCCGGCGTCGTGCGCGACCAGATCGCGGAGGGCTTCCGGCGCGAGCGCCACGCCGTCGAGGGCTGGGCAGCGACGCTGTCCGCGGCCGGCTTCGACGCCCACGGCCTCACGGTGCAGGGTCCGACCGTGGAAACGGTGCTGCAGGAGGCGCAGCGGCTCGAGGCCGAGCTGGTCGTCGTCGGATCGCACGGCCACGGCGCCGCGTACGATCTCGCCATCGGCAGCGTCTCTGCCGGCGTGATCCGCAAGGCAAAGGTGCCGGTGCTGGTGGTCCCCGTCCGCTAGGAGGGGTTCGACTCAGCCGCGCTCGGCGGCGAGGCGGTCGAAGGCGTCATCGGGCGCGCCCGCGAAGAACGACAGCAGCCGCGCCGCGAGCCCGTGGTCGACCTGATCGAGGTCCGCCGCCGCGAGCAGCCCCTCGCGCAGGTCGTCGAGGGTCGCTGCTCCGCGCCCGGCGAGCCCGGCGCGCATCCGCGCGAGGCGCAGCGCGGCCTGGGCCTGGGCCGCGGCGAACGCGAGTTCGGCCGCGACCGGCCGCGTCCCGCCTCCCGCCGTCTCCACCGCCTGCCGCAGGAACTGGCGCAGCAGCGCGTCGAGCGCGGGGTCGGGTTCGACAAGGACCCCGCGGGCGGCGCCCAGTCGCACGCCGCCGACACCGGGGAACAGCCCGTGGGCGTGGAGCACCAGCGCCAGCAGGCGCAGCGTCTGGCGGGCACCGGGCGCGCCCGCGCGCCGCTCGCGCAGCGCCAGCACCGCGAAGAGGAAGCCCCGGAACAGCAGCCGCGCGACGAGCCCGGGCCGCTGCGGCGCCGCAGCCGGCGCGCCCGCGCCGCCCCGGAAGCCGGAGGTCAGCACGACGTACTCGCTGCGCCGCGCGTCCGCGAGCCGCAGCGCCCGCCACCGCGTGAGGTCGCCGAGGTGGCGGGCGACCCGCGCCAGCGCCTCGCGCAGCGTCGCCGCGTCGAGCATGCGGCCGAGCGCCGCGCGCAGCGCCTCGGCCGCCGTGGGCGCCAGCGCCCGCCCGGTCACCAGCTCCAGCCGCGCGGGCGTCGCGGGGTGCTCGCGCTCCCACTCGCGGGCCAGGCGCTGCAGCTCCTTCGCCTGGTCGCCGAGGCGCGGGCCGTCGCCGCGGGCGACGCTGGGGCAGGCGTGGCTCGCGACCAGGACGGCGCCGGCGCCGGTGCCGGGCCGCAGCGCGAACGGGAACATCCGGCAGGTGAGCGGCTTCTGCTTCGCCCCCAGCGCCTCGTGGATGCGGCAGCGGCCGTCGGGCGAGAGGAAGCCGCAGCTCCCGTCCGCGCGGCGCCGGATCACGAGCCCGCCGCCCTTCGCGACGAACGGATCGGCCTCGCTGCCCTCGTCGGCGCCGTCTCCCTCGCGGAAGAAGCGCCCCGCGCGCGCGGCGCGCAGCGCCTCCGCCTCGGCCGCGGTGACCGCGATCTCGTGGCCACGGCAGCAGCGCGCGCAGGAGCCGCAGGCGAAGCGCTGTTCGGCGTCGAAGCGCAGGCTCATCGGGCGGGAGTCTAGTGCTGTCCGGGACCGGTTTGACCCAGGCCCGCCGGCCGCGTTATCTTCAGAAGTCCGTCCTGCTGGGAGATCGTCCAACGGTAGGACAACTGGCTCTGGACCAGTGAATCGGGGTTCGAATCCCTGTCTCCCAGCCATCTCAACACCAAGGACTTAGCCGCGAACCGAAGGCCGCCCCCAAGGCGGCCTTTCGCATTCGGGGGGCCACCCCCGGATACCCCTTCGAAGTGGGCGGCACGGCCGCGGGGTTACGCGCGGCACGATCCCGGTGGCGCAGCGAAGGTCGCCGTTCAGCGCCTGCAGCTCTTCCTCAACATGCGGCTGACGTCCGCGTGGGTCTGGACCTCGCCGGCGAGGAAGGCCACCGCGACGTCGAACGTGGCCGCTCCCCGCAGCAGCTCCCGGTGGATCACGCCCGGCGAGCCACCGGGCAGATACAGCAGAAAGGGCACCCGGTGAGCCGGGTTGCCGAGATCGACGTCGCCTTTCTCGGGCCCCTCGCGGCGATGCGCGTGGTCCGCGGTCACGAGAAGTGCCGTGCGGTCGGCGAGCCCCTTCACCTGCAACGCGGCCCGGATCTCGCCGATCGACCGATCCACTAGGGCGAGGTTGTCGAGGTAGCTCCCGCCCGGGCCCAGGGTCCGGCTGTCGCGAAGGTAGATCGGCGGCCAATGGGGGATGGGGTAGTGGGCGAAGACGAGGCCCAGCTCCGCCCGTCCGACCAGGGTCACGGCCTCGCCGTGGATGCTCCCGTACATCGAGGCCCGTCGCTCGACGTGTTTCCGACCGTATTGGCGGGTGAATCGGTCGAGGCCGAGCCAGCGCGCGCCCGGCACGCCGTGGACGAGGTTCTGGTGGTACGCGCCCGCGAGCTCCGCCCAGTCGCGCGGCTCGGGGTAATCGGAGTGGGCGTGGCACTGCGCGACCTGGTCGCCGAAGAGACGACAGTACGGGTGGTAGTTGCCCGTGATCGCGGACGAGACGCCGAGGGCTCGGGCCCGCGAGAAGAGCGACGGCAGGTCCCGCCACGAGACCTCGCGATCCGCGAGGCTCAGCCGCAGGTCCGCCGGTCCCGCCGGCCTGGCGTCGAAGACCTCCTGGCCCGACAGAAGCGCCGGAACCGAAGCCCGTGTCCAATTCGACTGTGGATAGGCGCTCTCGGCGCTCCACGCCTCACGTCGCAGGCGGTCCAGTTGCGGCAAGTCGAGCTCCAGGGGCCGCCGGGCGAACGCCTGCTCGAAGTCGAGTTCGTCGAACAGGAGGAACACGAGCCGGCGGGCGGGTGGTTTCTCCGCGGGCCGCGGAGGCGGGGCGGGCGCCTCCAGGGCGGCTTTCGCTCGTGGATAGGTGGCCACCGCCAGCAGGCCGCGCCCGAGGTTCAGGCCCGTGAAGGGCGTGGCCACCAGCAGGGCGAGGTAGGCCAGGCGCCGGGGGCCGCCGCAGCGCCGGGCGAGCCACCAGGCGCCGATACCGAGCAGCGCCAGCAGCGCGACGGCACGCAGGCCGGCCGCCGTCGAGCCGCCGCGCAGCCACGGCACTTCGAGGCGGCACAGGTTGGCGGCGTACCCGGCGGCGGCCCAGAAGCCCAGCGTGGTTGCGCCCCGTGCCCAGCCGGCGTCGCGCAGGCGGGCGGCGACGAAGAAGGCGATGCCGAGGACGGCGACGGCTGCGCTGACGCCGAGGAAGCGCATCGGGCGAGGCGGTCCCTCGAGGAAGTACTGGTTGGAGGCCGCCAGCAACGCGAAGTTGTCCTTCCACAGGCGCAGGAGGAGCAGGTTGGCCAGCGACAGCGCAACTGCCAGATCGCGGACTGGGCTTCGGAGCGACGAACCCCCGGAGGCGTCGGCCGGCGGGCCCATGGGCATGCGCATGGGCCATTTGAACCGGAGTCCGGCCCGAGGTGGGTGGGTTGGTCGAGGCGGACCACTCCCCGGGCGCGCGACTACAATCGCTCGGATGCTTCACCCGGGCGCATGAGACCAGTGATGACGCACCGACGGTGGCGCGTGGTCCTCGTGGTCGCCTGCCTCCTGAAGATCCTCGTGGCCGCACAACTCGGAGCCAGCCGGAGCGTCGGCGAGATCCGCGCCCAGGCCGAAGCGGTGCTGGCCGGGACCGACGTGCTCGAACCCTCCAACACCGGAAAGAACCCGTCGTTCTTTCCGGGTTTCAACCACGTGCTGGCCGCCGGCTGCCTGCTGCTCGCGCGGGCGCTGGGGGTCGAACTCGCCTTCGCGTTGAAGCTGCTGGCCATCGTGTGCGACTTGGGGATCGGCCTGCTGCTGCTCGCACGATCGGGGGCCGCCGCCAGCCTCGCCTACACCGCATCGCCGATCACGATCGTCCTGTCGGTCTACCACGGGCAACTGCACACCACGGCGACCGCCTTCGCCTTTGCGGCGATCGTGCTTTCGGAACGGGGGCACGCCGCGGCCGCGGGCGTTCTGCTGGCCCTGGCCACCGGCGTGCGACAGCACTTCTTCTCGCTCCTTCCGGTGTTGCCGCGCAGGCTGGCGAGCGTGGCCGGCTTCGCGCTGGCGTTCGTCGTCACGAGTGCTCCACTGCTGGCCCCGGCTCACGCACCGCAGCGACTGCTGGCGCCCGCGTTCGACTGGGGCAACTGGGGGTGGGGCCTGGTGCTCTGGCACAGCCCGCGTGCTCTGCGCATCGTGGGCCTGTCCGAGCTTGCCGAGGGGTGCCAGGGTCTCGTCGCCGCGCTCGTCCCGGCGCTGCCAGCCCTCGCCCTGGCCTGGCCCCTGATCTTCATGGTGAGCCAGGCGTGGCGACCTGGCCCGCCGCAGCGGGCCGCCCTGGTCCTCGGCCTCGGCATCTACCTGGCCACACCCGCGATCTCCGTGCAGTGGTTCGTCTGGGTCATGCCTTTTCTCGCCGTCGTGTCGGCGCGCCTGTGCGCCGCCTTCGGTGCGTTGTCGGGCGCCTACGTGCTCGCCAGCTACTGGCTGTGGTCCCTGAGCGGAAACTACGAGACCCCGCTTCAGGTGCTGGGCGTTCGTGGCGTCGAGGTCCTCGGCTTGTCCGCGTGGCTCCTCTGTGCGTACCTGCTGCTCGCCATCGGCACTGCGACGCCGCGGTCGGAGGGATCGCCGATCAGCTCGCCGAAGTAGGCAAGGCCGCCCTCGAGGCGGACTGTCGCGTTCCGGGATCCTCCGGGGGCGCGCCGCCCGTCAGGCGGCGGGGCCCGCGAGCGTCGCCTCGAAGCCGCCGTCGTCCGCGTTGCGCAGCCGCAGCTCGAAGCCGTGCAGCGCCGCGGCCTCGTTCGCGATCGCGAGGCCGAGGCCGCTGCCTTCGGGGCGCCGGGTGCGGGCGTCGCCGCCGCGGAAACGCGGCTCGGCGAGCCGCGGCAGCTCGCTCTCCGCGACGCCGGGGCCGTCGTCGCGGACGCGGATCGCGAAGCGGCCCACGGCCGCCTCCAGGACCAGCGCGACGTGGCCGCCCGCGCGGTTGTAGCGGATCGCGTTGTGGACCAGGTTGTCGACTGCCTGCTCGAGCAGCGTGACGTCGCCGCGCGCCACGACCGCCTCCTCCGGCACCGCGTGGCCCAGCTCGACGCCGGCGGCGCGCGCCAGCACCGCGTGGCGCAGCGCGACCCGCTCGACGAGCGCGCCCAGGTCGACGTCCCCCGCGTCGCGCAGCGGCTCGCCCGCCTCCAGCCGCGCGGCGGCGCCGAGGTTGCGCAGCAGCGCGCCGATGTAGTGGGTCTCGCGGGCTGCCGAGTCCAGCGTCCGCGGATCGGGGCCGGCCCCGCGCGCGTGGGCCTCGCGCAGGTCGGACAGATGGCCCGCGAGCGCCGACAGCGGCACGCCCACGTCGTGGGTGGTGCTGGCGACGAACTCGCGCAGCGCCCGCTCGCGCGCCTCCACTTCGTCGAGATGTGCGCGGACCGCCGCCGCCGCCGCGTTGAAGGCGCCGCCCAGCTCGCCGATCTCGTCGCCGCCGTGCTCCGTGACCCGCGTCTCGTAGCGTCGCTCCGCAACGGCCCTCACCTCGGCGGCGAGCGCGCGGATGCGGCCGACGGTCGAGCCGGCGGCCAGCGCCACGACGCCGCCGAGCGCCAGCAGCAGCGTCACCGCCGTGAATCCGAACGTGGCCGAAGGCACGAGCGCCGGCGGCGCCTGCAGCGTGAGCGCGACCCAGGCGCAGGGCCCGTCGTTCCACGCCGTGGGCATCGCGCCGACCAGCGCCCGCTCGCCCGCCGGCGCCACGCTCCAGCCGCTGCCCGCGGCCAGCTCCTCGCGGAGCCGCGCCGGCAGCGGCGGCCCGCCGCTGGTCGCGGCGAAGTCCCGGGCGTAGGCGTGGAGCGCGAACGGCGGGCGCCGGCGCCCGTGCGCGCGGCGGGGGAAGTCCTCCCCGTGGAAGCCGGCGCCCCGCGGCCGGCCGAAGAGCGGCGCGCGGCCGGCCTCGCACGCCTCGCGGTCGAGGGCGTCGACGCGGACCTCCAGCGCGGCGCGCAGCGACTGCTCCGCCGCCCGTGACGCCAGCCACTCGTGGGCGGACGCCACCGCCAGCAGCAGCCCGATCCCCGCGCCCGTCACCACCAGCAGCAGCCGGCCCCGCAGCCCCAGCCGCATCACGGCTCCAGCCGGTAGCCGACGCCCCACACGGTCGCGATGCGGCCGCCCTCGGGCCCCAGCTTGCGGCGCAGCCGCGAGACGTGGACGTCGAGGGTGCGGGCGCTGCCCTCGCGATCCGGGTCGAGCACGTGCTCGACCAGCCATTGGCGCGACACGGCCGAGCCGGGACGCCGCACCAGGGCGGCGAGCAGGTCGAACTCGGCCCGCGTCAACTCCACCGCGGCGCCGCCGACGGCGACGCTGCGGGCGTCGAGGTCGACCCGCAGAGCGCCGCGCTCGAACACGCTCTCCCGCTGCAGCGAGGGCCGCCGCAGCCGGGCCTGCACGCGCGCCAGCAGCTCCTCGGGCCAGAACGGCTTGGTGACGTAGTCGTCGGCGCCCAGCTCCAGCGCGCGGACCTTGCTCGGCGTGTCGTTGCGGGCCGACAGCACCAGCACCGGCGTCTCCGCCGCGGCTTCGCGGTAGGCCTTCAGCACGTCGAGGCCGTGGGCGCCTGGCAGCATCAGGTCGAGCACGACCAGCGCGTAGCCGGTCGGGTCGACCGCCAGCGCCGCGCCGCCGTCGCGCAGCCAGGTCGGCTCGAAGCCCGACTGGCGCAGGCGGTCTGCGAGCTGGCGGCCGAGCGCCTCGTCGTCCTCGACGATCAGGATCCGCGGGGTCATCGAGACGAGCCTCGCGTGCGCGCCTTAAGCCGCGCTGAAGCAGCGCGCCCGGCGTCACTTAGGGTTCTCGCAAGGTGCCCCGCCGTCTCATCGGGTGAGGGCAGAGGCGGAGAGCGGAAACGCACCGGCGACATTGTCGCCGCGAAGCCCGGGGGAAGAGACGAGGAGGAGCGCGATGAAGACGAACAAGTGGATGGCGGTCGCGGCGGTCGCGGCCCTGGCGTGGGCGGGCGCGGCGGCGGCGCAGGGGCCGCGCGGGCACGGGCGGCATCACGGCGGCTTCGGCCCGCTGGGCAGCCTGGACCTGACCGAGGCCCAGCAGGAGCAGGTGAAGGCGCTGCACGAGAAGCGGCAGGCGGAGATCAAGCCGCTGATGGAGCAGGCGCGCGCCGCGCGGCGCGCGTTCGACAAGGCGCTCGCCGCCGAAGGCGCCGACCCGGCGACGGTGGGCGAGGCGGCGCTGGCGATGAAGGCGGCGCGCGAGAAGATGCACGCCGCCCACCAGGCGCTGCGCGCGGACCTCGAGAAGATCCTGACCGACGAGCAGCGCGAGCAGCTCGGCAAGCGCGAGGGTCGCGGGTTCGGCCGCCGCGGCGGTCCGCGGCACGGCGGGCACCACCCGGGCGGCCCGTCCGGCCCCCCGCCCGACCGGCAGTAGGTCCGTCCGCTCCGCCCCCGCGCCCCGGGACCTTCCCGGGCGCGGGGGCCGTGCCGCTTTGCTACGATGCCTCCGGCCCATCGAAGCTGGAGGTCGCACTCGTGGACGGGATCTGGGAACCGCTCGACGCCGCCGATGCCGCCGCCCGCCGCGTGCTGGTGGTCGACGACGAGCCCGGCATGCTGGGCGTCGTCGCCGAGCTGCTGAGCGACGCGGGCTACGAGGTCCGCGCCGAGACCGATCCGAGGGTGGCCGTGCAGGCCCTCGCCGAGACGGAGTTCGGGGTCGCGGTCGTCGACCTGGTGATGCCCGGCCTGACCGGCCTCGACGTGGCCGCCGCGGTCCAGAAGGCATGGCCGCTGACGCAGGTGATCGTGCTGACGGGGCACGAAGGCGTCGACTCGGCGGTGGCCGCGCTCCAGCGTGGCGTCTTCGACTACGTGCGCAAGGGCGCCTTCGACGGTGCCCACCTCGTGAAGGTCGTGCGCGCCGCGCAGGAGCGGCGCAGCCTGTTGCGCTCCAACCAGGAGCTGCTCGACCGCGTGCTGGAGTCGAACGAGCTGCTGCGCGTGCTGGTCGAGCGCGGCACCGGCATCGCGCGCGCCGAGCACGCCGATCGGCTGCTGGAGATGGTCGTCGACGCGGCGCGGCGCCTGACCGGCGCGGAGCGGGTGCGGGTCCAGCTCTTCCGCCCCGGGCGCGAGGTGCTGATCGAGGAGGTCGCGGGCGACGCGACGGAGGGCGTGCGCGGCGTGCGGCTGACCCCCGGCGAGGGCCTCGCGACGCTCGCCGCCGAGTCGGACGAGGGTGTCTGCGTCGAGGCCGCCGAGGCCCACCCGCGCTACTCGCGGCGCTGCGACGCGCTGCCCTCCGCCAAGCCCGGCTGGCTGGCGGTGCCGCTGCACCACGCTTCGATCCAGGGCGCGCTGATCGTCGCCGGCCGCCGCGACGGGTTCCACGCCCAGCACCAGTTGCTGCTGCGCGGCCTGGCCCGGATCGCGGCGGTCGCCCTCGACCGCACACGCGCCCTGGAGCAGGCCGACAACTTCTTCACCCACGTCTCGGCGCTGCTGGTGTCGATCCTCGACCGCGTCGACCAGAGCGGTCGCGGTCACTCGCGCCGCGTCGCTGCGCTCTCCGACATGGTGTCGCGACGGCTGGGGATGAGCGACGACGAGCGCCGCGACCTGCACTTCGGCGCGCTGCTGCACGACATCGGCAAGATCCACCTGCCGGCCGAGGTGCTCGACGGCCCGCCGAGCGAGGAGAGCGAGCGGGTGATGCGCGAGCACCCGCGGCTGGGCCTCGAGCTGCTGCGGCCGATCACCCGCTTCGAACGCCTGCTGTCGACGGTGCACGGCCACCACGAGCGCTGGGACGGCACGGGCTACCCGCTGGGGCTCGCCGGCGAGGAGATCCCGCGCGGGGCGCGGGTGGTGGCCGTCGCCAACGCCTTCGACGGCATGACCCACCAGCCCGCGGGCCCGGGCGAGCCGTCGCTCACCCCAGAGCAGGCGCTCGAGCGCCTGCAGGAGGGCGCAGGCACCGCCTTCGACCCGCTGATCGTGCGGTTGTTCGTGGCGGAGTACCGCCAGCACCGCCACCTGCTGGTGGACTAGTGGTTCGTTAGCGTGGAACAGAAATCGTTTGTTCTCGTATCTCAGGCATGGGATACGGACGTGTGCACATCGCCCCACCGGAGCGAGCCGAGCTTGAACGTCGAGTCAGAGCCCGAAGTGGGCGAGCGGAGGATGCTCGCCGGGCGCGACTGGTTTTGATGTTGGCCGCCGGTCAGTCTTACCGAGAGATCGCTCGTGAGTTGGGCTGCTCGAGTGCGTACGTCGCGAAGTGGAAGGCGCGATTCCAGGAGCACCGGTTGGCGGGCCTTGATTCACGGTACGTCGGCCGAGCGGCGTGGGTGGTCACACCGAAGATGGAAGCGCGCGTCCTCGCCTTGACCCAGAAGCCGCCGGTGGACGGCTCGACTCACTGGTCGTCCCGGAAGCTGGCGAAGGAACTGGGCATCTCCCACGTCACGGTCGCCAAGATCTGGGCTCGAGCAGGCCTGAAGCCGCATCGGCTTGCTCGCTACATGGCGTCGGACGATCCCGACTTCGAGCAGAAGGCAGCGGATGTGATCGGGCTATACCTCGACCCGCCGAAGCACGCTGCCGTGTTCAGTCTGGACGAGAAGAGCCACATCCAGGCTCTGGATCGCCTGGACCCCGTCTTGCCGCTCAGCCCCGGGCGGCTCGAGCGGCACGGCTTCGAGTACTACCGCCACGGTACGCTATCGCTGTACGCGGCCCTCGACACGCTCAGCGGCGAGGTTCATGGCAAGACCGTGGACCGGCACACCAGTGAAGCGCTGGTGTCGTTCCTCGACGACCTCGTCGCCAAGCAGCCTGCGCGCCGAGAGATCCATGTGATCCTCGACAACCTCTCGGCACACAAGTCCAAGCGTGTGCAGGAGTGGCTCGCGGCAAACCCGCGGGTGAAGTTCCACTACACGCCGACCTACTCGTCCTGGCTCAACCAAGTCGAGATCTGGTTCGCCAAGATCGAGCGCGACGTGATCGCCCGCGGCGTCTTCACCTCGACCAACGATCTGGCCAAGAAGCTGATGCGCTACATCCGCCGCTACAACCAGAACGCACGGCCGATTCACTGGTCCTACTCCGATGTCTCCCGCCGCATCACCCCAGCTTCCGATTCATCGGAAACGGGACACTAGAAGGAATCAGTCCCGGCGCAGGGCTTCGGCCGGGTCGAGGCGGGCGGCGCCGCGGGCGGGCCAGAAGCCGGCCGCCACGCCGGTGCCCAGCGAAGAGAGCAGCCCGGCCGCGACCACCCACGGCGCGGGCACTGCGGGGAAGGTGGGCGCCACCCGCGAGATCGCGAAGCCGAGGCCGCCCGCCAGCAGCACGCCGACCGCGCCGCCGGCCAGCGAGAGCAGCGCCGCCTCGATCAGGAACTGCAGCAGCACGTCGCTGCGGCGGGCGCCCAGCGCCCGGCGCAGGCCGATCTCGCGGGTGCGCTCGGCGACCCCGATCAGCATCACGTTGGCGACGCCGATGCCGCCGATCACCAGGCTGACCGCGGCCAGCGCGACGGTGACGAGGCCGATCACGGCGGACAGCCGGTCGAACTGGGCGATGATCTGGTCCGCGGTCGAGAGATTGAAGTCGTCAGCGGCGCCCGGCCGCAGCCCGCGCAGCAGGCGCAGCGCGGCGCGCGCCTCGGCCAGAGCCCGCTCGCGCTGGCCCGACTCGGCGCGGATGTAGAGCACGGTCTCCTTCGCGTCGGGGAACAGCCGCTGCGCGGCGCCGCGCGGGATCGCGATCACGTTGTCGCCGCGGTTCTCGCCGAAGAAGCCGCCGCGCCGCTTCTCCTGGACGCCGACGATCGTGAAGCGGAAGCCGCCGAGGCTCAGCTCGCGGCCGACCGCGCCGCGGGCGCCGAACAGCGCGCGTTCGACGTTGGCGCCGACGATCGCGACCGGCGCCGCGCCGCGGTCCTCGAGGTCCGTGAACGGGCGGCCGGCCTCCAGCGCGCCGCTCGTGACGTCGATGTAGTTGGGCGACTGGCCCTCGACCAGGATCGTGTCCGACTCGTTGCCTTCGGCGCGCGCCGTGAGCACGCGCGAGCCCTGCACGACGGGGACGATGATCTGCACGGCGACGTCGCGCACCGCCGGCGCCAGCGGCGGCAGCGCCGCGGCCAGCCCGGGGTCCAGCGGCAGGCGGTTGGCCTCGGCCTCGCTCGGCCCCTGGTAGGGGTCGCCGGTGCGGTGGTAGGCGAACACGTTGTCGGTGCCGAACTCGCGGAACAGCAGCGCCACCTGGTTGCGCAGGCCGGTCAGCACCGAGGTCACGAACACGACGGTGACGATGCCGATCACGATCCCGAGCACGGCCAGGAACGCGCGCAGCGGCTCGCGCCGCACCGAGTCCCAGGCGAGGCCCGGCGCCTCGCCCAGCGAGCGCAGCAGGTGTCTCACTCGAGCCTCAGCGCCGAGGCCACGTCCACGCGCGAGGCGCGCAGCGCGGGGTAGAGCCCGGCCAGCAGCCCGGCGCCGGCCGCCGCGGCGACGCTCCAGGCGACGCCGCTCGCGCGCAGCGCCAGCGGGAAGTCGGGGCTCGCCGGCAGCGCGGCCAGCAGCGCGGCCGTGATCGCGAGCCCGGCCATGCCGCCGCACAGCGCCACCAGCGTCGACTCGGCGAGTACCTCGCGCCGCACCTGCGCGCGCGAGGCGCCGAGCGCGCGGCGCACGCCGATCTCGCGGATGCGCTGGGTGACCGAGACCAGCGTGGTGTTGGCGACGACGACGATCGCGGCCAGCAGCGCCATGCCCGACAGCGGGGCGGCAGCGCCGGCGACGCGTCCCGCGAGCGCCGTGACGAAGCCGCGGGCCGTGGTCGGGTTCAGGATCTCGAAGTCGTCGGCCTCGCCGGGGCGCAGCGCGCGGTGGGCGCGCATCGAGGCCCGCGCCCGGTCTTCGGCGGCCTCGAAGGTGGCGCCGTCCGCCGGGCGCCCCGAGACCTGCAGCGTGCGCGGCGCGCCCAGCGCGCGCTCGAAGGCGGGCAGCGGGATCCACACGTAGCGGTCGAGCGAGACGCCGCCGGAGGTGCCCTGCCGGCCCTGGACGCCGACGACGGTGAAGCCGCGCCCGGCCAGGCGCAGGGTGGCGCCGAGCGGGTCGCGGTCGGGGAACAGCGCCGCCGCCACGTCGAAGCCGATCACCGCCACCAGCGCGCCGCGGCGCTCCTCGTCCCTCGAGAAGAAGCGGCCCTGCCGCACGTCGAGCTCGCGGATCTGCGCGAGCGCGGCGCTCGTCCCGCTGATCGCCGCGTTCTCGAACGTGCGGCCGAGGGCCGCGACGTCGGCCCCCGCCTGCGCCGTCGCGGCGTAGATCACGCGGTCGCCCGCGGTGCCCTCGATCGCCCGCAGGTCGGTGCGGCGCACCGGGCGGTTGCGCTCCAGCATGCGCTGCAGCTCGCGGCGCGAGACCTGGCCCGGCGCCGCGACCTGGGCCAGCACGAAGGTGTCGGCGCCGAACGCGCGCGCCGTCGAGCGGCGGGCGAACTCGGCGAGGCCGCCGACCGACGCGTCGACCAGCGCGGCGGTGCCGACGGCCACCGCGATCGCCAGCGCGCCGAGCGCCGAGCGCAGCGGGTGCCCCAGCGCCGTGTCGCGGGCCTGCCGCAGCGCCTCGATCCACGCCTTCGCCCACGCGAGCCCGCGCATCGGTGGGATGATGCGCCAGGTAAGGAGCCCACCGTGAACCGTCGCCGCCTGATCGCCGTCCTCCTCCTGCTCGCCGCCCTGGCCGCCGTCTTCTCGCTGCGCCGGCGCGGCCCGCGGCCGACGCCGGTCGAGGTCGCCGCCGCCCGCGTCCAGCCGGTGTTCCGCTCCTACGTCACCGCGTCGGGCCAGGTCGTCGCCAGCCGCTACGCCGATCTCGGCAGCTCGGCGATGGGCCGCGTGGTCGAGCTGCGGGTGAAGGAGGGCGACCGCGTGCGCGCGGGCCAGGTACTGGCCCGGCTCGACGCGGTTCCCGCGAGGAGCGACGAAGCCGCGGCGGCCGCGGCGCTGCAGGCGCTCGGCGCCGACGTGGCGGCCGCCGAGGCGCGCGACGTCGAAGCGGAGAGCGCGGCCCGCCGCGCGGAGCAGCTCGCCCGCGACGGCCTGCTGCCGCCCTCGCAGCTCGACGCGGCGCGCGCGGCGCGCGACGCGGCCCGCGCCCAGCTCCGC